>OLNN01000218.1_pt1 | contig 67769 bp, 54 predicted proteins | sample 1672141 | NCBI WGS metagenome assembly OLNN01 (sample SAMEA3136652, study PRJEB25190) | human gut metagenome | biome: human gut; feature: human-associated habitat; material: faeces | place: Austria | collected 2013
AATTGCGATTACAAAAATGTCAAAGAACTAAATTATAAACAATTGAAAATCAGCTGGAACTAAGTGCCCAGCAGTGATTTAAGATATAAAGTAGCAATCCTCAATATATTCCCTTTTAATCACTCTCCCCATATTCCGCCGGCCTCGCTCACCGAGTGCCCATAGAAAAGCGAATAATAAACAAAAGCAAAGATAAGTGATTACCGAATGAAATAATGATACTATTTTATCCTTTCACGTCACTTTCCTCTGCGAGCCAACTAATTCAAAAAGAATAGAATTCTTAGTCTTTCCTTATAAAGCACAGAAACTCTCCCAATAGAAGTAAGAAACAAGGTAGGCCTCCCTTGTCATACTCAAAGGAGGCCATATAAACTAACAGATACTAAATGAGTAATAAATCTACAGACAGAAAAGGAGTGAGAGTTGTTGCCCGTCCTTCAGCTATCCTATTTCTTCTACTTACCTCATTTCAACGCAGCCGTTTCTTTCTTTATCACCTCTATTGTGCTATCGGTAGCAAATACCGAGTTCAATCCTTGCTGTTCCTGAGCCGGGTCGCCCGTATAGTCGTCGCCACGCTCCCAGTTTACGTGTGCCGGAGTGGCGAAACCGCCCCATGCCCAGAAGTTACAGCCGGCCAACAGGCCGCCTTGCGCACGGTCTTGGCCTACGAGACTGAAGACATAGCGGTAGTACTCATCGCGGGCAGTGGTGGGAGTGTCCTTGGAGAACTGAAAACCGTCGCGCGGGAAGCCGAACTCCTCTATCACGATGGGCTTCTTATACTTGCGAGCCACGGCCAGATGCTCGTCAATATAGGCTTTGGTGCGTTCCTTGGCGCCGGGCAACATTTCATTCAGGCTGTCGGCCTTCACCCAACCCCAGTTGTAGGGCCAGATGTGAATGTTCATGTAGTCGATGTTGGCATCGGCATGCACCTTCTCGAACAAGGCCAGGTCGCCTTCACATCCGTGTTTTCCTTCGCTGCCCGACGACACCATGTGATTGGGGTCGAGCGACTTTATCTGGGCTGCCACTTGAGCCATCCAGGCGGCAAAGGGCTCTTTGTTCTCATCAGAGAAAGCGCGAGGCTCGTTGCCAATCTGCCACGACATAATTGTCGGGTCGTCCACATATTTTATGTTATTATACCTATTGACCCTCTTCACTATAAACTCAACATGCTTGGCAAACAGGGCCTTCGCGCTATCAGATTGCTGGTATTGCTTGACATACTCCATATAGGCAGGCCAGCCGTCAACGGCAGGCACCACGGCCTTGCCATGTCCGGCCCATTGCAGGTAGACGGAGTAACCGCCGCTCCACTCCCAGGAGTTATTCAGGTAGAGCACGGCAGTCATATCGCGCTTCTTCAGTTCGTTCATGAAATAGTCCAGACCGGCCAGGATGGTGTCGTTGTAGACGCCCGGCGCCTTCTGTAGGGCGGGCTCCACGCGGGTTTTCACTCCGTCCTCGCCATCGGCTCCTACCAGCACACGCAGGTTGTCTATGCCAATGCTCTTCAGGAAATCGAGTTCGCGGTGCAAGCGGTCGCGGTCGCCTCCCACGCCTTCAGAACCCAGAATGGCACCATACCAAAAGTTGGTTCCTACAAAATAATAAGGTTTTCCGTTTCTAATGAACTGCCCGTCGGCATTCACCTTGATAAAAGGGTCGTCAGCTTGCTGGGCCGGTTTCGAAGTACAAGCTCCCAAACACAAAACGAGGAGCAAGCAATAGAAGATGTTTTTCATACTATATATTATGTTTTTCAAATACAAAAAAAGAAGTTTTCCGGCAGAATTTCTAACACTATTTTATCCAAAACACCACATTTTGGATAATATGAAACTGTTGCCGCTGCCTTTGTACGGTCACAAGCCGCAGGCTATGCCAGCCTGCGCCGCCAAACAAAAAGAAAGCAAACAGCACAGATGCCTATACAAAAAAGCCGAGAACCGACATCTTTGCTTACAATGTCTGATGAAGAAAAAGCAAAAATAGAGAAGCTACCGGGCAGCTTCCTACATATACATGCAAACGATATGCAAGAAGCAGGGGTTCTTCTCTATTTTTATGCAAAAACCATGCACTTCAAGCGTCCGGGCAGTCGTTTCGGCAAACGGTAGCACCGGACTCCTCGCCGGCAAAGTCTTAACTGCTACCGCGCAAAGTATCCACTGCCCGCGTCCAAAGTCTTAAGACTTGGCCCGGAGGGCATGAAAAGACGGGAAAAAAGGAGTGCTGACGAGCTATTTTTTCTGTAAAGATTCTGATAATCGACAACAGGACAAGAAGATAGTCCTCACGACATCGAAAAAACGGCGCACAGGGCAACTGCCGACGGAAATAAGCGATTCTCAGCAATTGGGAAAAGCAAATTGTCAAAACGTCAGGCACTGTCTTGCGCGCCGTATGTGTGAAATGGGTGTATATTTACAGGCCCAGTTGTTTTCTGAGCCAGTCTTGCCACTCTTCCCACTGTTCCTGATACCAGTAGTGGCCGGTCTCCAGGTAGAGGTGGAGTTCTTTGGGTGCCGTCACCGCGTTGTAGGCGGCATACATGGAAGTGGGAGGACAAACTTCGTCGTTATAGCCCCAGCTGAACCATCCGATGGCCTTCAGGCAGCGGGCAAAGTTGGCGGTGTCGTAGTAGCGCAGCGCCTTCAGCTCTTTGTCAGTGGGTGCAGCCTGATAATAATAGTGGGGCCAGCCTCCGGCACGTTTCTTCAGGAAGGCTTCGTGGTCGCACAGGGCCGGATGGACGGCACCATAGAAGGTGACGCGCGAATCGAGTGCAGCTGTAATCACCGACAACGCTCCGCCCTGGCTGGAGCCGGTCACGCCCAGCGCCTTGCCGTTATACTGGGGCAGCGAGCAAATGAAGTCTACAGCCCGCAGGGCACCCACGATGACGCGGTTGTAGTAGTTCTGGTCGCGGTTGTCGCGGCAGAAGTTCCAATATCCGTTCAAGGCACCGGCAGCCAGATTGTCATAAACAGACTGCTGCATGGTGACGGGAATACCGTGTATGCCCACTTCGAGCACAATCACCTTTCCCGGGGCCAGGTAGGTGTCGCCGCTGTAAGGCCGTACGCCGGCACCGGGTACACGGAGCAGTGCAGGGTAAGTGCCCTCGGCCTTGGGCACGCTGAGGATGCCGAACATGCGGCCGCCCCATGCCTTGGTCTGAAAGCTGACTTCGTAGACGTTGGATGTCTCTGTGCAGCGTTCGGGCAGCAGGGTCATGGTGGGGTTCAGCGGAGTCTGGCGCGCGTTTGCCAGTGTGGTTTCCCAGAATTTCAGGAAGTCGTCGGGCAGTTGGCTCACGGGGCGCAGCTCTTCGGGGGCGTAGGCGGCAGTGGCCAGTCCTTCATAAGTACGTCCGTCTACGTGTGCCTTTACCTTGCAGCGCAGGAAGCCGGGTGTTTTCATCGTACCCTTCAGGGTCAGCTTTCCGTCTTTCAGCACCACGCCGGTCTTGGTTTCGGTGGGATACATCTCGGGGCCCAGTTCATAGTCCACCGTCACACCGGGCAACAGGTTCTGCGCCTTCAGCACCCTGACGGTGAAAGTACATTTCTCATTCAGACCGTATTTCCAGTCTGCACGGTCGGGCGATACCATCACCCTGATTTCATTGCCGCGAATCTGTGCTGACACAAGCAACGTGCACAGCAGGCAAAAGAACAAAGACAATATTTTCTTCATGGCTGATAAAGTGTTTTTAGTTTCTCATAGCGATTTCCAAGAAACAGAGGTCAGATGACCTGCATCCGCTTGCGGTAGCGCTCCCTGAACTCTTTGGGCGAACAGTTTTTCTTGCGCTTGAACATGCGGTTAAAGTTGGACAGATTGTTGAAACCGCAGTCGTAGCATATCTCGGCAATGGTACGGCTGGAGTCAATCAGCAACCTGATGGCGTAGCCAAGCCTGATTTCCACAATGTAGTCGGACAAAGTTTTACCCGTGCGCAGTCTGAAGAAACGGCTGAAGGAGACGGGAGTCATGCCTACCATGTCGGCCAATGTGTTCAGCCTGATTTCTTCCCGGTAGTGTTCGTTGATGTAGCGCTGTACTTTCTGTACGCGGCGGCTCTCCGAATAAACCTCCATCTTGGCAAACGATGAACTGGAGAGCGTGCGGGCGTCCTCACACAACGACAATTCGTAGAGTATGCGCATGAAATCCATCACGGCATAGAAACCCTGTTCTTCCGAAGCCAGCTTATCCAGCAGGTTGTACACCTTCATAATGGCATGCACCGGGAAACAGAGACCGCACTGGGCGCGCTCCAACATACGGTGAATGCTGGCAAACTGGTTCTTCTTAATCCAATCACCGGCGACAAAATCCTGCCCGAACTGTATGGTAATCTCGCGAATGTTGGTAGAAGCACATTCGTTCTGCTCCCATACGTGCTCCAGGTCTTTGCCTGTAATCAACACCAGGTCATAGTCGCCTATGATTTCGGAAGAATCACCCACTATGCGCCTTACACCGGCCGCATGTTCCGTGAAGTTCAGCTCACACTCCGCATGACAGTGTATCGGATACGTGAACTCAGCCTTCCGACGGTCGGCAATATAAAAGCAATCGCGCTCCGACAACGGAGTTATCTCACGCATAACAGAATTAGAATCTTTCATATATTAAGAATAGAGTGAAAAAGTAGATAGGCAAAAGTATGGATTATTCCTCCATTGCAAGGGGAAATTTGAATACTTTTGGGGGAATATTCGGTATATCCCCCCCCTTTTTATACTGTTATTTAGTCTTTCTTACAGCCGGTATTGACCGTTATCGTGGCCGGACGGATGCCGTCGGCCGACTGTACGGTCAGCGTGGCCTGCCCGGCTTCGCCGGTACTTTGCAGCAATACCTGGGCCAGTCCGTTGAAAGCCTTCAGACGGAAGGTACGGGCATTGGCATCGGTCGGACGTTCGGCTGCTTGCCAGGTAGGATTACCGTTGCCCACACCCAGAATGCGTACCGGACCGTCCACAGTCAGCAGCAACTCATCGCAGGCTGTAGGCACCATACGCTTCTTCTTGTCTTGCAGTTCCACACGAACAACGGCTACGTCGCGGTTGTCGGCCTTGATAGTGTCGCGGTCGGCAGTCAACGCAATGCGGTCTGTCGGGCCGGTAGTGGGAACTACGGTGGTCATTACCTTCTTGCCGTTCTTGTAGCCTACGGCCTTCAGCGTGCCGGGCTGGTAGATAGCCGTCCACGACAGATGGCCGTTGACAGGCATCGGCTTGCGCCCCATATCCTTGCCGTTGACATAGAGCTGCACTTCGTCGCAGTTGCTATAGGCCCAGATGTCTACCGTCTCGCCTTCGTGGCCTTGCAGATTCCAGTGGGGCAAGAGATGGAGCACGGGCTCGTCGGTCCACCAGGATTTCAGGTAGTAAGCCTCATCCTTGGGGAATCCGCAGTAGTCGAGCACACCAAACTGCGAACCGGTGGCGGGAAACTTCATCGGATTGGGCTCGCCACGGTAGTCGAAGCCGGTCCAGTAAAACACACCAGCCAGGTAAGGACGTTCGGCATAGAACTTCCAGCCGCGCTCTATGGCATTCAGCAGGCTGTCGGGACCATTGGGCTGGCGGTTGAGGGCTTTCATGTAGCCGGCTTCCAGGTCATCATAATAGATGCCGCGCGCACCGCAGCCGGTGGTTTCTTCCGAACCGAAAGCCTTGCGGTCGGGATAGTCGCGGCGATGTTTCTCTACCGGGTTCTGAAGGATATAGTTATAGCCGGCCACGTCGAGCGGAATCAGGATAGCCGGTCCGCTGCTCGAAGCGGCGGTCATAGGACGTGTAGGGTCTATGCGGTGGCAATACTGGCGCATGGTGGCGGCAATGCGGGTACCGGTTTCTTTCCATTCGATGCCCCACTCCTCGTTGCCCACACTCCAAAGGATGACACTGGGATGGTTGCGGTCGCGCACTATCATGCGTTGCAGCAAGTCAATATGTTCCCGGTTGATACCAGACAGGCGGTTTTCGGCTACAACAAGAATACCCTCACGGTCGCAGGCGTCCAGCATCTCGGGCGTCATAGGATTGTGCGAGGCACGGTAGGCATTGCATCCCATCCACTTCAGTTGCTTCAGGCGATAGAGCTGCAAGGCATCGGGAATGGCCGAACCTACGCCAGCATGGTCCTGGTGCATGTTGGCGCCTTTCAGCTTCAACGGCTGTCCGTTCAGGAAGAAACCCCGGTCGGCATCGAAGGCTATGTGGCGGATACCGGTGGTAGTAAAATAGGTGTCTACCAATTGCTGCCCGGCATAGACCTCGGTCTTCACCTTATATAAATAGGGAGAGTCGGTGCTCCACAAATGAGGATTGGACACGTGCATACGGCCAGTAGTGCACTGCGGCTTGCGGGGCAACAGGTCGCCACCCCCTACCCGGCACTCGGCCACTTCCTGTCCGTCTGCATCTATCAGCACATGCTTCAGGCTGTAAGCGGCTGTCTCCAGGCCGGCATTCTCCACCGTTGTTTCCACCACTACCTCGGCCTCATTGAAGGGTGCCTCCAGCTGGCTGTAGACAAACGTGCCAAACGGAGCCACATGCAGCGGTGCGGCCTTGCAAAGCCAAACGTGGCGGTAGATGCCGGCACCCTCGTAAAACCAGCCTTCTTCCAGCGTGGCGTCTACGCGGACGGTCAGCAGGTTCTGCCCGCCGTAGTTCAGATAGTCGGATATTTCATATACTTGCGTGGCATAGCCGCTGGGTTCATGGCCCAGGTAGAAGCCGTTCAGCCAGACACGAGCATCGCGGAAGATGCCGTCGAACTGCAGATAGAGGTACTTGCCCAGGTCTTCCTGCGGCACGGTAAAGGTCTTCCGATACCAGCCTACACTGGTCTCGGGATATTTATAGCCCACCTGCTTGTAGCCATGGCTATGGCTGGCCAGCGAGTCGAAAGGCAGGTCTACCACCCAGTCGTGGGGCAAATCGACACGCTTCCACGACGAAGCGTCGAACTTATCCGAATAAGGGCCTGCATTGTGAATCGAAGCGGCTTTGGTCAGGTAGTTGAAGTATTCCGTACCACAACCAAAGTCTTTTTCGGGCGAAGATGCGTTACCGAAGGCAAACCGCCAATCCTCGTCCATCAGAATCCGTTCGCGGAGCGATTGTGCCTGAAAAGGCAAAGCTGCGCCCAAGAACCAAAGGAAAGCGAAAAGGTATTTCATAAATCCGGTATATATTAAGGTTTCTATGAATTAATATATTATCCGTCTACATGGCAAGAGACGAAAGAAAAGTTGTCAGACTATACCCCACATTAGTGCGATATGAGCAAGACTGTTAACACTATACAAACAGACACGTATCATGCCACGCACTCAAGGAAACGTCGCTACAGGGAATACGCCTCCCTGTTCCGGCCTTTTCAGGTCGGAATCAGGAAGCGTTCCGATGGGTTCCATCGCCTATTTTACTTGGAAAGAATCTTTCAGCAAGTCCTTGTCGGCCGATGACGAACCGACCATGACAATGAACTCGCCAGGCTCCACAATCTTGTTCATCTTGATGTCATAGAAGGCAAGCTTGTCGGGCGTAATCTTGAAGGAAACAACCTTGCTTTCGCCAGCTTTCAAAGGCACACGGGCAAAATCCTTCAGTTCCTTCACCGGACGCGTCACGCAGCTGAAGCGGTCGCGGATGTAGAGCTGAACGATTTCAACACCGTCGCGATTGCCGGTATTGGTCACCTTCACGCTGACGTCCACCGTACCGTCCTTGCCGATTTCCTTCTGAGCCAAAGTCAGGTCTTCGTACTTATAAGTCGTATAAGACAGACCGTAGCCGAAGGGGAAGAGCGGTGTGCTGGGCTTGTTGTCTACATAGGGGTGGAAATATTGTGATGGTTTGTGGTTGTAAATCATTTGCAGCTGGCCTACGCTGTGGGGAATGGTGACAGCCAACTTGGCCGACGGATTGACCTTGCCGTACAGGATTTCGGCCACGGCCTGGCCGCCATACATACCCGGTGCCCAAGCCTCAACAATGGCAGGCAGGTGTTCGGCAGCCCACTCTACGCCCAACGGACGTCCGCTTACCAGTACCAGAATGGTCGGCTTGCCCGAGGCGGCTACTTTCTCTATCAGTTCGTTTTGCAGGCCTACGAGGTTGATGTCCGAACGGTCGGTATCCTCACCGTCGGTGCGGTCGGTCCAGCGGAAACGCATCATGTACTCACCGGCCACCACAATGTTCAGGTCGGCCGTGCGGGCCTTGGCAGCAGCTTCAGCCACCTTCTTGGGGTCCATATTGCGGGGGTCCCAGCCCTGGTCAACGAAGTCGAACTTAGTGTCGGGAGCCACCATCTTCAAGCCCTCCAGTATGGTAATCACGTCGTCCGGGTCACCAGGTGCGCTCCAGTCGCCCAATATGTTATGGTCGTCGGCATTGATACCGGTCACCATCACCCGTTTGTACTTGGAGGCGTCGAGCGGCAGCAGGTTTTCATTCTTCAGCAATACGATACCGTTGCGTGCGGCTTCCAGAGCCGTGGCACGATGTTCGGCGCAGAGGCGGACGTTGTTGGTAGAGTCTTCGTCGGCATAGGGATGCTCAAACAGTCCCAGACGGAACTTGACATCCAGGATGCGGCGTACCGACTCATCAATGCGCGACTCCGGTATGCGGCCTTCCTTCACCAGTTCCACCACCATTTCGTTCCAGTGCAGCCCGTGCATGTGCATGTCCATACCGGCCATGATGGATTGGTAGAAAGCTTCCTTCAGGTTCTCGGCCGTAGCGTGCAGGTCGTGTATGTGTTCAATATCCATCCAGTCGCTCACAATGAAGCCGGGGAAGTTCCACTCCTTGCGCAGCACATCAGTCATCAGCCATTCGTTGCTGTGACAGGGCACACCGTTCAGCTCGTTGTGGGCCGTCATCAGCGACAGTGCACCGGCCTTCACACCTGCCTCAAAAGGAGGGAAGAAGACTTCGCGCAGTGTTCGCTCCGACAGGTCCGCCGGAGAACCGTTGGTTCCATTGATAGGTTCACTTCCGCCAACAAAGTGCTTGATACAAGCAAGTACGTCGTCCGTTCCATTCAAATCACCTTGATAACCCCTAACCGTCTGTGCTCCCAACAATGAAACCAAATACGGGTCCTCGCCATAGGTTTCGCCTACACGGCCCCAACGCGGGTCGCGAGCCACTTCCACATTGGGATTGAAAGCCCAGTGCATGTTCATGGCACGCATTTCCTTAGCCGTCTGGCGAGCTATGTTATAGGCCATGAGCGTGTCAAACGAACAGGCCAGGTTGATATTCGTAGGATAGATTGTATTTCCGGGTGCGTAAGCATTGCCGTGTATGGCATCGATACCAAAGAGGATAGGAATCTGCAGGCGGCTCTTCATGGCCAGCGATTGCAGGTAGTTGGCTTCCTTCTGTGTCATGACATGCAGGAAAGAACCTATCACGCCCTGCTCGGCCCACTGTGCCACCTCCTTGTCTGTGATGCCGGGATAGAAAGCATTGGCCGTATTGTTTTTCAGGTCTTCTTCGGTCATAACGGCACTGTTGGCCTTGATATGTTCCAGGCCGACGAACTGATTCATCTGCCCCACTTTTTCTTCCAAGGTCATCCGTCCCAACAAGTCTTCCACGCGCTCAGCTACAGGAGCTGTCGGGTCCTTGTACACTTCCTTTTTATTGTCTCCACAAGAGAACAAACATGTTGCCATAGCCATAATGATTAATTTGCCTTTCATAGCGAAGTATTTAAATTATATATTAAAAAGGTATACCCGAAGTTTTTTAGCCTGCTATACAAACCTGCTAAAACTTTTCTGTTGCAAAGATAAGTCAAATTGGCTAGGCTGCCTTTACACTATTTTATCTTTTTACTGTATAAAATGTTATGAAGAAGTATCACTTTCGTTTTATTTGTTACTTTTGCAACATTCCGACCACTTGACAGGAACGGAATAGACTACTTTTACGCAATTCTAAACTAATACTATATACTAATATGATTAATCCTATCTATTCTCCCGACCCTCAACGCTACAACGACCGCATGCAATATCGCCGCTGTGGAAAGAGCGGAATCCTGCTGCCAGCCATCTCGTTGGGACTATGGCACAACTTTGGTGACGTCAACCCGCTGGCCAACTCCATGGCCATGGCGCATTATGCCTTCGACCAGGGCATCACCCACTTCGACCTGGCCAACAACTACGGTCCTTCCTACGGCTCGGCCGAGGAGACCTTCGGGCAAATCATGAAGAAGTCGTTCATGCCCTACCGCGACGAGCTGTTCATCTCCACCAAGGCCGGATACGACATGTGGCCCGGCCCCTACGGCAACTGGGGCTCGCGCAAATATCTGATGAGCAGTCTGGACCAAAGCCTCAAGCGAATGAACCTGGACTACGTGGACATCTTCTACACGCACCGCCCTGACCCGCAGACACCCATCGAAGAAACCCTGCAAGCACTAGTCGACATCGTCAGACAGGGCAAGGCGTTGTACGTGGGTCTGTCACGCTATTCCAAGAAGGAGACCGAATTTGCCTATAAATACCTGGAAGAGCGCGACGTGCACTGCCTGCTCTACCAGGGCAAGTACAACCTCTTCAACCGCGAACCCGAAGAAGAAGGCATCCTGAAACAGGCACGGAAGAACGGTACCGGCTTCATAGCCTTCTCGCCCCTGGCACAAGGACTGCTGACCAACCGCTACCTGAACGGCATACCCGCCGACTCGCGCATGGCCCGTGGCGCCTCGCTCAAGGAATCGGCACTGACACCCCAGACACTGGCGCAGATAAAAGCCCTGAACGAACTGGCCCAGCAACGTGGGCAGACACTGGCCGAAATGGCCATTGCCTGGGCACTGAAAGACGAACTGGTGACTTCCGTCATCATTGGTGCAAGCTCGGTAGACCAACTGAAGGACAACCTGCAAGCCCTGCACAACACCGCCTTCACCTCCGACGAACTGGAGCAGATAGACGCCATACTGCAAGGAAACTGATGCACATCAATATCACACAACATTAATAAAACCCTATTACATTATGAAACATTCATTAGTAAGAAAGACACAAGCCCTCGGCCTTGCCCTCTGCCTGCTGGCAGGCAACCTCTGGGCACAAGACTACCGACTGACCTCGCCCGACGGACGGCTGAACATCCTCATCGACACCCGCGAAGCCCTGACCTGGAGCATCGAGCAGGGAGGCGCTACCGTCATCCAGCCATCGGCCATCGCCCTGAAGACTCGCGAAGACCGCACGAACGCCAAGGAAATCACCTTGGGCAACCCCGTCAAGGTGAGCAAGGCCACCCGCCGCGAGGTGAACACCTCCTTCGCCACACCCATATACAAACGGGCCCAAGTAGAGGACCACTACAACCAGCTCCTGCTGAAATGCAAGGGCGGATACAGCGTAGAGTTCAGAGCCTACAACGACGGCGCCGCCTACCGCTTCATCCTGGAACAGCGCAAACCGCTGCTCATCGAGGCTGAGACTGCCGAGTTCAACTTCGCCCAGGACTATCCCGCCTTCATTCCCTACGTGAACGACAACCGCGGCGGCGAACGCTACTGCTACTCCTTCGAGTCCTACTACGACGAGTGCCGTCTCTCACAGATGGCCCAGGACTCGCTGGCCATCACCCCGCTGATGGTAGACCTGGGCAACGGACGCAAGGCCGTGCTGATGGACGCCGGCGTGGAGAACTACCCCGGCATGTTCCTGCTGCGCAGCAACAACCGCCCCAACGCGCTGACCGCCACCTTCGCCCCCATCCCCCTGGAAACAGTCATCGGCGGACATAACCGCCTGAACCTCGTGCCCACCCGCCGCGCCGACTACATAGCCCGCACCGATGCCCGCCAGACACTGCCCTGGAGAGCCGTCGTAGTCACCGAGAAAGACATCCAGCTGGCCGACAACGACATGGCACAGCGCCTGGCTCCCGCCTGCCGCATCGGCGACACCTCGTGGATTGTGCCCGGCAAGGTGGCCTGGGACTGGTGGAACACCTGCAACCTGACCGGCGTGGACTTCAAGGCCGGCATGAACACGCCCACCTACAAGGCCTACATCGACTTTGCCGCCGAGAACAGCCTGGAATACATCATCATCGACGAAGGCTGGAGCAGCCCCGAAAGCCTGATGGAAGTCAGCCCGCAGATCAACCTGGAAGAGCTGACCGCCTATGCCAAGCAGAAAGGCGTGGGCATCATCCTCTGGTCGAGCTGGCGCAATGCCCTGAAGGACACCGACAAGACATTTGCCCACTACAGCCAGCTGGGTATCAAGGGCTTCAAGGTAGACTTCTTCGACCGTGACGACCAGCCCGTCATCCGCTCCATGTACGAGCTGGCACAACTGGCCGCCAACCATCACCTCGTGCTCGACTACCATGGCATCAAGCCTGCCGGCATCCAGCGCGCCTACCCCAACATTCTCAACTTCGAAGGCGTGAAAGGCCTGGAGAATGCCAAGTGGGAACCCATTGTCAATGGTCAACCCCTGCACGACTTTCCGCGCTACGACGTCAGCGCGCCCTACCTGCGCATGCTCACCGGCCCCATGGACTACACCCCCGGCGCCACCATCAACGCCACGCGCAGCACCTTCCGCGCCATCAACGACCACCCCATGAGCCAGGGCACCCGCGTACACCAGATGGCCATGTACACCCTCTTCGAATCGCCCCTGCAGATGCTGGCCGACAGCCCCAGCAAGTACCGTAAGGAGCAGGAATGCACCAGCTTCATGGCCAAGGTGCCTACGGTGTTCGACCAGACCGTAGCCCTCGACGGCCAGGTAGGCGAATACATCAGCCTGGCCCGCTGCAAGGACGGCGTGTGGTACGTGGCCGCCATGACCAACTGGACGCCCCGCCGCTGCACCATCGACCTCTCCTTCCTGGGCGAAGGCGAGTTCGAGGCTGAAATCTTTGCCGACGGCGTCAATGCCGACCGCGAAGCCACCGACTACCGCCGCGAGGTGCGCACCCTGAAGGCCACCGACAAGCTGGACATCCAGATGGCTCCCGGCGGAGGATGGACGGCACGGCTGACACCCAAGAAGTAGAGCCATGCGGACGAGGAGGGCGGAAGCAGTGGCCGCTGAATAACGTACCCCTCAGCCCTGCGGGCAGCTCCCCTATCCCAGGGGAGCAGAGCCATGCGGGCGGGGGCGAAGACAGGGCAGCCGACGGCACTTGATGCGGGGCCTAAAAAGGCACGCTACATATAGCGAAAGCCCAAGATATAAAGCCAAGTCCTCTTCCCCTGACATAGGGGAAGTACCCCGAAGGGGGGATGGGGTACAAAGAAGAGGCTTTACCCCATACTTCCTCCCCCGCCTTCTTCTTCATCGCCGCCCGAAGGCACATCGGGCGCCACGCCCACATAGATGGGCCACTCCACCGAGCGCGGCTCCTTCAGCAGGGCGCTGCCGCCGCGGCTGAACTGCGTCGTGACGCGCAGCGTGTACGTGCCATCAGCCAGTCCGGCAGGAATGGTGAAGCTGAGCTTCTTGGGCTCGTTCACCGCCCAGTAGTCTTCGGTGACGCGCGTCTCCTGCCCCTTGCTGTCCACCAGGAAGATGCCCACCTCCGGGTCGGTGCCCGCCACCTTCAGGTAGTTGCCCGTCACGCTGAACGGACGTCCGGCCGTAGCCTCGCCCGCGGTGCCGCGCGTGGCGGCGTCCTGCGTGCCGGCAATGTACATCACCTCTGCCTTCGGCCCCAGCACGTTGATGTTCGTATTTCGTATGGCCTCGCGCCAGTCGGCTCCCTGGGCTATGGTGATGTCGAGGGTGTTGACCGCGGGGTCCCATGCGCTGCCACCCCGTCCTTTGGGCGAGGCCACGGCCGAGAAGAGTCCGTTGCTGACGCGCATGCCGTTCAACGTCAGCCGCTTGATGACCCTATGTTCGAAGCGGATGACGGCCTCCACCGTCTCGCGCTCCAGGCCGGGGTTCAGCGCCATGATTTCCGATACTACGCGGTCGAAGTCGGCCGTGCCGTTGCTCACCAGCACGAAGCGGGTGTCCTTGGGGTCTTCGGTCAGCGGATTGTCTACGGTCTGTACATTCAGTGTGTACTTGATGTCATCGTTTGCCATAAATACTTTCATTTAAAGGTTATACATATTGTTTATTCGCGTGCGTGGCGCGCACCTTACCACGTGCGTGACGCGCACCTTACCACGTGCGTGACGCGCACCTTACCGCGTGCGTGACGCGCACCTTACCACGTGCGTGACGCGCACCTTACCGCGTGCGTGGCGCGCACCTTACCGAGTGCGTGGTGCGCTATGAGGCAAAGATAAAAATAATAGTGGAAAAGCCAGCGGTTTTGTGAAAAAAAATGCAGATGATATAACTTCTTAGACGCAGATAGAGCGGATTGGACGGATACATAAATCCGCACCATCCGCTCTATCCGTATCTAAGCGATAGCCAATCAGTTCGCAGACCGCCGGGGTATCAATAGTCAAACTTCGTCCGGTTGAGGAAAGCCACGGTCTTGTGTATTTCCTTGTACATCACGATGTCGTCCTTTACGAAAGGGACTTCCTTGCGGTATTCATGCAGGAAGCGTTCGAGCAGGGGCGACGTTTTGAGCGGGCGACGGAAGTCGATGCCCTGGGCGGCGTTCATCAGCTCGATGGCCAGGATGTGGTCCAGGTTGTCCATGATGCGGAAAAGCTTGGTGGCGGCGTTGGCGCCCATGCTGACGTGGTCTTCCTGTCCGTTGCTCGACACGATGGAGTCGCAGCTGGCGGGATAGCTGTACATCTTGTTCTGGCTCACCATGGAGGCGGCGGCATACTGGGGTATCATGAAGCCGGAGTTCAGGCCGGGATTGGCCACCAGGAACTCGGGCAGGCCGCGCAGCCCCATGATGAGCTGCGCCACGCGGCGTTCGCTGATGTTGCCCAGCTCGGCCAGGGCAATGCCCAGGAAGTCGTAGGAAATGGCCAGCGGCTGACCGTGGAAGTTTCCGCCGGAAATGATGAGGTCCTCATCGGGGAAGATGGTGGGGTTGTCGGTCACGGAGTTGATTTCGGTCAGCAGCACGGAGGAAACGTAGCGTATGGCGTCCTTCGTGGCACCGTGCACCTGCGGAATGCAGCGGAAGGAATAGGGGTCTTGCACGTGCTTCTTGGGACGGGCAATGAGTTCGCTGCCCTCCAGCAGCTTGCGGAAGTGCTCGCCGGTCTCTATCTGTCCGCGGTGGGGCCTGATTTGCTGGATACAGTCCATGAAGGGGTCGATGCGGCCGTCGAAAGCTTCCAGGCTGAGGGCGGCAATGAGGTCGGCCCGCTTGCTCAGCCGCTGTGCCTTGAGGATGGCAAACACGCCGTTGGCGCTCATGAACTGGGTGCCGTTCAGCAGAGCCAGGCCTTCCTTGCTCATCAGCTTCACCGGTTCCCAGCCAAACTCGTCGAGCACACTGATGGCCTCGCGCTTCTTTCCTTTATAATAGACGTCGCCCACGCCGATAAGCGGCAGGAAGAGGTTGGCCAGCGGAGCCAGGTCGCCCGAGGCGCCCAGCGAGCCACGGTCGTAGACGATGGGCATGACGTCGTTGTTGAAGAAGTCCAGTATGCGCTGAACGGTGATGACCTGCACGCCGCTGTGTCCCAGCGAGAGGGCGTGTGCCTTGAGCAGCATCATCAGCTTCACCACCACCGGGCGTATCTCCTCGCCTACGCTGCAGGCGTGGCTCTTGATGAGGTTCTCCTGCAAGGTGCCCAGTTCGTCGGGCGAGATGTTCTTGTTGCACAGCGAGCCGAAGCCCGTGGTGATGCCGTAAAGGGGTTCGGACGACTCGGCAATCTTCTTGTCCAGGTAGTCGCGGCAACGCTGTATGCGCTCCTTGGCCTCGGGAGCGAGTTCCAGTTTCAGGTTCTCGTTGATGATGCGCTCGATGAGCTCAAAAGTGAGCTCGCCGGAGCCTATGTAATACACGTTTTTCATACTCGCAACGTACGGTTAATTTCGTCCAACAATTCCTTTTCCTTAGCCAGCGCCTGCTGCTCCAGTCCGTCGGCCTCGGCCTGCATGGCCAGGGCAAACTCCTTGTCTTTCAATGAACCGAGGTTGATGCGCACGTTCATCAGTGCGGCCAGCACGGCCGAGCGGGCAGCCATCATGGCCACGCAGGCATCGGTCACGGCATTCTGGTTGCCCTTTCGGGCTACCTGGGCAATGGTATCCATCAGTCCGTAGGCTCGCCGGGCCACTTCCATAGGTACTTGCGCTGCAAACTTGGTGGCTTCCTGTATGGCAGCACTGCGGGCAGCCTTCTCCTCATCGGTTGCCTTGGGCATCTTGAAGCAGGCAAACACACGGTCGTAGGCTTCGGAGTCGCGGTCCACATCGGCCACAAACTCTTCCTTCAGCCCTGCGGCACATTCGGCTATCTGCTTCATCAGTTCCTCACAGTCGGCATAGTTTTTCTTACCTATGGTCAGGTTGGCCACCATGGCCGCCAAAGCCGAGGCAATGGCTCCATTGAGGGCGGCGATACTGCCACCGCCGGGCACCGGGTCGCTGCCGGCCACTTTATTCAAGAAATCTTTTACAGTCAATTCAGTCAACATGGTATTAGTTTTTTATGGGTTATAGTTTCTCATTTATTCTCTGGAGGTCAAAGTTTAACCTGCCGGATAGAGCACACCTTCCTTCACTGTGGTCTGCACGCAGTTCATGCCTATATAGTAAGGAAGGAAATGATAGTTCGGCGTATTGAGCAGGGCAAAGTCGCCTTTCTTGCCTACCTCGATGCTGCCTATGCGGTCGGCACGGTTCAGGGCTGCCGCCCCGTTCAGCGTCAGTGCAGTAATGGCCTCCTCGATGCTCATCTTCATGTAGATGCAGGCCAGAGCAAACGTAAGCGGAATGGAACCGGAAAAACAGCTGCCGGGATTGAGGTCGGTGGCCAAAGCCACGGCACAGCCGGCGTCTATCATTTCCCGACCACGGGCATACGGTTCTTTCAGGGCAAAAGCGGTAAGCGGCAGCAGCGTAGCCACCACTCCATGCTCGGCCATGGCACGGATGTCGACATCAGAAGCATGCAGCAGGTGGTCGGCCGATACGGCATCCAGCTCCGCAGCCAGTCCGGCACCGCCCAGCGGCACAATCTCGTCGGCATGCAGCTTCAGAGCCAGTCCCATCTGCCGGGCAGCCAACAGCAGGCGGCGCGACTGCTCGATGGAAAAGACTCCCTGCTCGCAGAAGACGTCGCAAAACTCGGCCAGTCCGTTTTTCACCACGCAAGGCATCACCTCGCGTATCAGGTAGTCCACGTACTCGTCCGTCCGCCCCGCATACTCAGCCGGCACGGCATGCGCGCCAAGGAAGGTGGGCACGACGTCCACCCGGCGGCGTTCGTCATTGGCCAGGCTGTGCATCACACGCAGCTGCATCAGCTCCGTATCCTTGTCCAGTCCGTAGCCGCTCTTCCCCTCAACGGTGGTTACCCCCATGAGGCTCATGCGCTTCAGGAAAGTCTCTGCATTGTTTCGCAACTGTATGAAGTTGCAGGCACGCGTAGCACCGACCGTGCTGACGATGCCTCCTCCGCGCTGCATGATGGACATGTAGCTCTCGCCCTTCAGTCGCCACGAAAACTCTTCGGCACGCTCGCCGCCAAACACGAAGTGCGTGTGCGAGTCGACAAAGCCGGGCAGCAGACAGCGGCCGCGTGCGTTGTAGTGCCAGTAGCGGCGATAGTAACCATCGCGCTCCTCGCCACGGCTGGGACCGACGTAGGTGATGAGCCCGTCGGTCACCTCCACCGTGGCATTGTCCATCACCATCAGTTCGGCCATCTCTTTGCCCTTCCGGGCGGTCGTTCCCAGCGGGGTGACAAGGCGGGCATTGAATATTATCAGGTTTTCTGCCATAATCTATTTATTAACCGGGTACAGGACAGGTGTCCATACCCCACACATTCTTATTCTTCCATAATACGCGCTTCGAGCACCTGCTGCATGGAGAAGTTCTCCAGTCCCAGGTAATAAGAAGCCGTATCTATCAGTGCTTCCATCGGCACCAAGCCAATGATTTCGCTACCCACAATGCTGACGCCGTAGCGACGCGCCTCGATGCGTACCAGCTCAAAGGCACGGTAGAGGGCAGTGCGGGTATAGTCGGTCATGTTGATGGAGACTTGTGTGATGCCCCGCTCCTTCAGTTCCACGCCCATGGCCTTGCAATAGCGCAGGCCGCCACCAATGAAGCGAATCTTCTTGGCTATGTCGTGGGCTATCTCCAGACTGGGCGTAGAGAGGTTGATGTTATAGGCCACCAACGGCATGCGAGCACCAATGGCTACCGTACCGGCAGTAGGATGACGTTCGGCCGGACCAAAGTCGGGTTGCCATTCGGGCAGCTTTATTTTCTCGGCCATACCTTCAAACTCCCCCTTGCGGATGGCAGCCAGGTTCTCGCGATGGGGAGCCGTGGCTGACTTTTCATAGAGGAAGACGGGCAGATTATAACGGCTGGCCACCTCTGCTCCCACTTCCTTGGACAGAGCGATGGCTTCCTCCATCGTCACGCCACGGATAGGAATAAAGGGCACTACATCCACCGCACCCATGCGGGGATGCTGTCCCTGATGGTGGTTGAGGTCGATGAGCTTCACGGCCACGCCAATGGCTTCGAGCACCGCCTCGCGCAGTGCCTCGGGTTCGCCAACTACGGTCACCACCAGGCGGTTGTGGTCTTCGTCGTTGCTATAGTCCAGCAACTTCACGTTCTGTCTGGCTCTGAAGGGAGCTACTATCTGGTCTATCTTCTGCAAGTCACGTCCTTCGCTGAAATTGGGAACGCATTCCATGATTCTGTTCATATACATTATATATTATATGCCTCAACCCTGCCCCTTCTTCCAACGAAAGAGGCTGAATGGCCGAAGGCGAATTAGTATTCTGATTGAAAAAAAGGATTACTCTCTTTCGCCGGAAGAGGAAGTGAGGTTCCTAATCAGCTCCTCATCCGCCAGGTAAGGCATCGTGATATGATAGCCCTCGGCATGCGTACGGTTGAATTCTCCGGCCGTCTCCATGGCATGACCGTTGCGTGCCCACGAACGGCGGGCCACACCGCCCATCACATCCCACAGCATGGCCGAACGCAAGATGCGGTCGACACGTTCGGAGCCGTCGCACACCATGCCAAAGCCACCGTTGATGGCCTTGCCTATGCCTACACCGCCACCGTTGTGCAACGCCACGAGGCTCATACCCCGCGCACAGTTGCCGGCAAAGCACTGCACGGCCATGTCGGCCATCATGTTGCTGCCGTCCTTTATGTTGGCTGTTTCACGGAAAGGAGAATCGGTACCGCTCACATCATGGTGGTCGCGTCCCAGCATGATGGGGCCAACCTCGCCACGACGCACCATTTCATTGAAGCGCAGGGCAATCTTCAGACGTCCTTCGGCATCCTGATAGAGGATACGTGCCTGAGTACCTACCACAAGGTTGTTCTTCTCGGCGTCGCGAATCCAGTTGTAGTTGTCCAGGTCCTGTCCGCGACGTGTGGGGTCGATGCACTCCATGGCGGCATGGTCGGTCTTCACCAGGTCCTCGTGCTTGCCGCTGAGGCACACCCAGCGGAAGGGACCGTAGCCGTAGTCGAAGAGTTCGGGGCCCATGATGTCTTCCACATAGCTGGGGAAGATGAAACCGTTCTTGTCGCTGCCGTCGCGCGCTATCTCCTTGACGCCGGCATCGTAGACGGCCTTCATGAAGGAATTGCCATAATCGAAGAAGTAAGTGCCCCACTCCACCAGCTGCTTGATGGCCCGGTAGTGGCGCTCAAGCGATGCGTCGACCAGCTGACGAAAACGCGGAGCGTCTTCATGAAGCAGCCGGGTGCGCTCTTCAAAGGTAAGGCCTGCGGGACAATAGCCGCCGTCGTAAGCAGCATGGCAGGAAGTCTGGTCGGAAAGCAGGTCGGGACGGATGCCTTCGCGCACGGCATATTCCAGCAAGTCAACAATGTTACCATGGTAGGCCACTGACAACGGTTCTCCATGCTTCATGGCCTTCTGTGCCCAGGCAAAGGCTTCGGGGATGGAGTCGGTGACTTTCTGCACCCAGCCCTGACTGTGGCGGGTCTCAATACGCGAGGCATCGACCTCGGCAATGATAGCTGCCGCGCCTGCCATTACGGCTGCCTTGGGCTGTGCGCCACTCATGCCGCCCAAACCGGAAGAGACAAACAGACGCCCCGCCAGGTCGCCATCCTGCGGAATGCCCAGCTTCAGGCGTCCGGCATTGAGCAGGGTGTTGAACGTGCCGTGCACAATGCCCTGCGGACCGATGTACATCCAGCCTCCGGCCGTCATCTGTCCGTAGTTGGCCACACCCAGCTGCATGGCCGTATGCCAGTCTTCCTGATTATCGTATATGCCCACCATCAAGGCGTTGGTAATGATGACACGCGGCGCCTCGGGGTGAGACTTGAAGAGTCCCAGCGGATGGCCGCTCTCCACCACCAGTGTCTGGTCTTGCGTCAGCTCTTCCAGATACATCTTGATAAGGCGATATTGCATCCAGTTCTGGCACACCTGTCCGGTTTCACCATAAGTCACCAGCTCATACGGATAGAGAGCCACGTCGAAAGACAGGTTGTTGTCAATCATCACCTGGAAAGCCTTTCCCTCCACGCACTTGCCCCGATATTCATCGATGGGCTTTGCCTTGAGGTCGCCCTGCGGCCGGTAGCGATAGCCGTAGATGCGGCCGCGGGTACGGAGTTCTTCCAGAAATTCAGGTGCAAGCTGCTCATGCAGTTCACGGGGAATGTAGCGCAGGGCGTTCTTCAGTGCCGTAGCCGTCTGTGCTTCGTCAAGCGTGTAGCCACGGTCGGGAGCCCGCCTGATGCCCTCTACAAAGGTAGGATAAGGGGGCAGTGTTTTGCTTAAAGTTATCTCCATGGTATTTTCGGATAAGAAGGTTACAATTTGCCAGCCAAAGGCCATCAAACATTGCCGCAATATAGAAAATATTCCTGATATTCGCAATATTAAGCGGGTTTATTTATCAAAAAGAAAGATTCATCCCTTCCGCCCCACAACCGGCACCCACCCAGGAAGCCGCTGTACATGCCTGCCCGATTCTGCACTCACAGACAGGAAAGAACCAACCACCTGCCATGCCCACACGAGCCCGCCCTGCCATCCCTGTCCGAGCCCATTGCCCCAAGTACCTGCCGCTGACACCTGACCGGTGGAGCATTGCCCGTTTCCACTGGACAGGAACAGGAGTTTCAGTCCGAAGAAACTTTTGTTTCTGCCTGATGAAACTTTTGTTTCCAACCGGAGAAACTTTAGTTTCAGTGGACTGAAACAAAAAAAGACTCCGACCGCAAACGCTTCCCTCTAAAGAGGTGGGTCGTTCACGGTCGGAGTTATTATTCGGAATGTCACCGGTCTTTACTGCCGGTCAAAAGAGACGAAACTTAATCGTCGCTGTCCATGTCTATCACATTGAACTTCTTGTCAAACTTGATTTCCCAGAAGTTGGAAAGTTTCACTTCGTAAGAATCACGGTCGCGCTCTATGCTGAGAAACTTGGCATCGGGATAGTTAGAAGAAACGAACTGCTTGATTTGTGCCGGAACTACGGCTTCGGGCACAGACTGATGTTTACAGTTGATTTCGGTCCACTCGCCCTGCTTGTCAAACTCCAGCTGGTCACCATTGATGAACACCACGTCGTACGTACTGCCAAACAGCTTGCTCTCCATTTTGCTGAAGGCTACCTTCGCGTTGGGGAAGTACTTGGTGACAAACTGCTGAGCTGCTGCGGGCAACTGGTTGAATGCAATGGGCTTGTCGTTATCGGCCATCATCGACTGCATCGTAAACACACACACTAACAAAAGGAATAACTTCTTCATAAGGCTTGATTTTTTTAATGAATATTTGTTCTTGAATTTTCGTTTTGATAGTGCAAAGTAAAAGAGCGATTCGGGAAAGAATTGGGAAAAACGACAAATCTGAAAAAAATTTTTCCCTTTCTATTTCTGCAACTTCAGGCTATAGTTTGCCTTGGGGCTGATAGGCTCCAGGTTCTTGCCCATCAGGACGAGGGTTTGCTCGTTTTCTCTGAAGAAGTTGAAAAGGAACTTGCCGTCGTCGCAAAGCATCTGCCACACCACGCGTTCACGACCATTGATATTGTTGCGCAATACCCGGCGACGTCCCTGGTAGGTAGTCACTACGTCGTCAGCACCGTCCTTGCCCGGACAAGTCAGGGTCAGTATGAAGCCGCCATCGTCTGTGGCATGTTCAAAAGTACGCACCTCAAGCCTGTAGAGCCGCTCCTGACATACATCGTCCGAAATGACACCCTCAAACACCTGCTTCTGCAGAATGCCCGACGTCATACCACGGAGATAAGGCTCCATTACCTCAGCCGATTCACTGTCCTCTGCCTTCAGCTTCTCCTGCAATTCTGGATAGCCGTCCAGCAGCTCCATCATGCGGTCTTTGCCAATAAACTCGGCACGCCCAGTCTGCAAGTCCAGCTCATAATATACACGTGCGCTCACCAGTGCCGAGGCGGCAATGGCATCGCCCACTTCGCCTCCCAGCTTGGTGGCATCGGCAGGCGTAGCCGTGCTGGCGGCTACCTGTCCCAACGGCTGTGCACGGAAATAATAGCGGTCGCCCACCCGCAAGACGGGAGCATACCAGTTGCCGAAACGATAACGCTTGTAGCGCATCTTCCGGCAATTGACATAAAGGTCCGAGTCTACCTGCACAGCATAGCACCGCTTGCGCAGGTAGCGCGACATACCGGGATTTTCGATTGCTTCAATGCGATAGTCGGCACCGCCCATCAGCAGGATTTGGTTCTTAGAGCGCTTCTCCACCCGCAGGATGCTGACGGTATCGCCCCGCCCTTCCTGCAAATCGCGCAGATTGGAGTACATGATTTGCTGTGCGGCACACGGCAAGGCTGCCAGCAGAACCGCAATTCCCAAAAGCCAGACTTTCTTCATAATCGACTGTTCGTTTTTTAGAGTGCGAAAGGTACAGTTTTTATCCTTAACAGGCAAACATCATGTAGAGAAATTGTATATTTGTCCGACAAAACAAGGGAAAACAAACAACCGTATTTCAATAATGAACAATATAGACGACATCAGAAACAACTACCTGCGCCTGATTGACGAGGCAACGGCCCAGCTGAACAAAGTACAGCAACAAATCTACCGTACCAGCATGCTCAGGCTGCTGCTGTTTGTGGCAGGCGTGGCAGGGCTTATCTACTTCAGGGCCGAGAGCTGGGCAGTGCTTATAGGCATTGTGCTGGTCACGCTGCTGCCCTTCCTGTTGCTTGTCAAATACCATAACCGCCTGTTCAGCCGGAAAGACTATATAGAAAAGAAGATAGAAATCAACCGTCAGGAAGCCGACGCCATAGACTATCGCTTTGACAAGTTCGACGACGGTGCCAAGTTCGCTGACCCGAGCCACCTGTATTCCTACGACCTGGATGTCTTTGGCCCGCACTCGCTCTTCCAATATATCAACCGCACCTGCACGCAGCCCGGCCGAGCCAAGCTGGCAGCCTGGCTCAGTCAGCACCTGAAAGACAAAGAAAGCATCAAGCAACGGCAAGAGGCGGTAAAGGAACTGTCGGCCGAACTGGACTTCCGGCAACACTTCCGCATCACAGGCCTGCTGCACAAGGGCAAAGCCGCCGACGAAGCCGAACTGCGCGCCTGGACAGAGAGTCCCAGCGTATTCCGCCGCTATCGCCTGCTACGTGTATTATCCCCTATAGTGACGGGCATCAATGCGCTGTGCCTGATACTGGTGGCATGTGGTGTCATGCCGGGCACCCTTTGGGGACTACTTTGGGTATGCTTTGTCAGTGCCGGCTTCTGCTTCACCGGTAAGGTGAGCAAGATGCAGGCCCTCTACGGCAAGAAGCTGCAAATACTGGGTACATACGCCCGCCTGCTCCACGTCATGGAAGAACAACCCATGAAGAGCAACCTGCTGCAGCAAATCAAAAACAACATAGGAGGCGACAAGCAACAGAAAGCGTCGCTTGCCATCAGACGACTCAGCCAGCTCATGAACGAGCTGGACCAGCGCAACAACATGTTCATGTACGTAGTGCTGAACGGACTGTTTTTCTGGGAGCTGCGCCAGATGATGCGCATCGAGGCCTGGAAGGAAGAATACGCCTCCAACCTGCCGCAATGGCTCAAAGCCATCGCCGAGATGGACGCCCTGAACTCTCTGGCCACCTTTGCCTACAACCACCCGGACTACACCTATCCCACCCTGCTCAGCCGTGCCGACATCGGCAAAGACGACTTCAGGCTACAGGCCCGGGCACTGGGACATCCGCTGATGGAGCGCGACCGCTGTGTAAGGAACGACATCGACATGACCGGCCGTCCGGCCTTCACCATCATCACCGGCGCCAACATGGCCGGCAAGAGCACCTACCTGCGCACCATCGGCGTCAACTACCTGCTGGCATGCGTAGGCGCACCGGTATGTGCCACATCCATGCAGCTCTATCCCGCACAGCTCATCACCAGCCTGCGCACCACCGACTCGCTGACCGACAACGAATCATACTTCTTTGCCGAGCTGAAGCGTTTGAAACTCATCATCGACAAGCTGCAAGCCGGCGAGGAACTGTTCATCATCCTCGACGAGATACTGAAAGGCACCAACTCCATGGACAAGCAGAAAGGTTCGCTGGCACTCGTCAAGCAGTTCATGAAGCTGAAAGCCAACGGCATCATAGCCACCCACGACCTGATGCTGGGCTCGCTGCGCCAGCAGTTCCCCGACCACATACGCAACTACTGCTTCGAAGCCGACATCACCAACAACCACCTGACTTTCTCCTACCACATGCGTGAAGGGGTGGCTCAGAACATGAATGCCTGCTTCCTGATGAAACAGATGGGGATAGCGATGGCTGAGGAAGATTAACCCTCTATCAGATACTCCACCTCCTTGAACAAGTACGAGCGCATTCGTCCCTCTTCATCGGCCAGCACAAAGCGGCCATCGGGTTCCACCTTTACCAGGCGGGCCATGAAGCGGCCACCGGCATCGCGATAAGGATAAAAGCCGTCGCGACGATAGAGAGCCTGTGCATAGCAGCGAGCTATCTCGTCGGCAGCCTCCTGTCCGCCGTCGCGCAAGCGGCGGTAATAACCGTCGGCAATGCGAAGGACGTCGAGCAGAAGAGCAGCACGGTCATGCTCCTGACCTGTTATCTGCTTCAGCGAAACGGGGTTGGGCGCGTCGCTGCGAAAAACTTCCTGATTGACGTTGATGCCGATGCCCGGAATGCAACGGCCGACGAAATGCCCCTGCAAGTCGTTTTCTATCAGCATGCCGCATATCTTCTTGTCGTGCCAGTACACGTCGTTGGGCCACTTGATGCTGATGCCATCCACCAGCTTGTCGAGGGCTTCCTTTACAGCCAGCGAAGCTATCTGCGAAAGCAGGAACTGGCGGCGTGCTTCCAGAAAAAGCGGGTGCAGCACGTAGCTGAACAGCAGGTTCTTGCCACCCTCGGCCTCCCAATGGTTGCCACGCTGGCCCTTGCCTGCCGACTGAAATTCGGAGACAACGGTCAGGAACTCGGGCACCTGGTCGGCACGCTCCTCACAATACTGTATAATGTAGCGGTTGGTAGAATCCGTTTTGTCAAGCACAATCAACGGATAGGGAAAATCTTCAGGGTATGGCTTCATATTCATTTCGCATTTTACGGGTGAACTTCTTCAGCACTTCGTCGTAGGAGTGGTCTATCAAGCTGTATATCAGCTTGTCGTCGACATCGCCGTCGAAAGCCACCTGGTTCCAATATTTCTTGTTGAAATGCCACGCTCCGTCTATGGCCTCATAGCGTTCGCGTAAATCGAGTGCACGCTCCGGGTCGCACTTCAGCACAATGTGGTCGGCACTCTCCAAATCTATCATGGCAAACATCTTACCCATGACTTTCATCACGAGCGAATATTCGTCGAAGGGCAAACACTCCGTAGCCGCCTTCTTGCTCAGGCAATATTCGCGCGCAGCTTCAACATTCATAATTCTATCGTTATCAAAAAAAATTCACACAATCAAAGAATCGGCACACCCTGCCCTCCGTTCAGAACAGCGGCGGATAAAAAGCATCCTCGATGTGCTCCACACGGAAATTTCCCTCCTCGCCTACGGCAGTGATGATGTCGAAACGCACATCGCCCTCCACCTCGCAAGTCTTCAGGTAAGCATCGGCAGCACGTACGATGTGGCGTATTTTCTTCTCGTCTACGGCATCCTGCGGCTCGTTGTAGTCCGTATTGCGCCGCGTCTTCACCTCCACCACCACTATCACGCCGGCCTTGAAAGCCACAATGTCAAGCTCAAGCTTATTGCGCCGCCAGTTGCGCTCCAATATGGTGTATCCCTTGGCAGCCAGGCAGTCTACAGCCGCGTCCTCGCCGGCCTTCCCCAGTTCATTGTGTGCAGACATATTCTTGCAATGTTGTTATTGGTCAGTCTTGGTCCATGCTTACAAGCGCTTTTTGCGCTCGCAACAGACAAAAATACAGTTTTTATTGTTTGAAATTAACGAAGTAAGACTATTTTTGCAGAAGATTATGCGAAAGAGAGATAAAACGTGTGTGAAAGACACCCCACAGATGCCCAAGCGCAGGCAACGGATTGTTTGCCTGATGAGCGAGGAGGAGATGCGGATTGTTGACCGATACTTGAGCAAATACAAGATTAGCAACAAATCGCGCTGGCTGAGGGAGACTGTGCTCATGTTTATCCACCAGAAGATGGCTGACGACTATCCTACCCTGTTTGGCGAACACGACATGCGCCGCTAAATGGCGGTTGTCAGCCCAAGAGATGAGCAGGAGCATTCAGGAAAATGTACACACAACTTCCGCACAACCCGACTAAACTTTCCCCTACCAACAGATAAAAAGAAACGACCGTGGACGACAGTTATTTCATGAAACAAGCATTGCAGGAAGCCCAAAAGGCCGCCGACAGCGGCGAGGTGCCCGTAGGAGCCGTAGTGGTATGCAAGGACCGCATCATTGCCCGTGCCCACAACCTGACAGAAACGCTGAACGACGTCACCGCCCACGCCGAAATGCAGGCCATCACGGCCGCAGCCAACCACATCGGAGCCAAATATCTGAATGAATGCACGCTGTATGTCACGGTAGAGCCGTGCGTGATGTGTGCCGGAGCCATTGCCTGGGCGCAGACCAAGCGGCTGGTGTTTGGTGCACGCGACGAGAAGCGGGGCTACCAGCGCTATGCCCCCAACGCACTGCATCCCAAAACGGAAGTGACCGACGGCGTCATGGCTGACGAATGCGCCACGCTGATGAAGACCTTTTTTGCCAAGCGCAGACACTCCTGCTGACCACAGTCTATCTCCATCGGATTAGCAGTTAAGACTTATCGTGCTGGCAGTGGACTACTATCGCGCTGCGAGTACACTGCTTGGTCGATAGCAGTTAACTGCTATCAAGACAAATCCCTACACCCATATTCGATTCACAGGTATCCTTGTCTTTATCTGCCTGCCATAACGCACTCAGGAAAGATAATATCCATCTTTACAGTTGCCAAGTACCTCTTTAGCCGGTTCAAATCCATCTTTAAGAACACAAACCAGGTATCTGTCTCCTGCAAAATTTCTTTTTCCGTGATGAAGTTTCACCCTTTCACATTAACTGACAGATGACTAATATTGAACATATTACGGTGAAACTTCACGGTTGGAAGCAGTTTCACAGTCCTTGCGTCCTGCTTTTTTTTCTGACAGCATACTTGTACGGCTTCAGTTTTCACCGCATCGGCATCTTTCACTGTAAAATCGTGTTCATCAGATTTTTATGATATCCATAAGGAATAAGAAGCGGCACGACAGGTACCTATTGAATTCCCGCATCAAACGCAAGATGATACCATCCGGGCGCACACACACAATACAGATACAAACGCAGCCGTAAAACTTATCAAGAGAAGAAATGTTTCACCATTTTCCTTTGGTAAGCAAGCAGTTAGCTCTGGTTGTGAAAGCGTGAAACTTCCAACAGGAGAAACCTCTATAGTGATAGTGAAACTTAAAACAAGCAAGCGGAAAAGATTCTCGCCTGCCAATCTGGGATGAAAAGACGTTTCAAATCCAAAGACTGGCTCAGTCCTTGACTTCCTCAAAATCGACGTACTCGCCTTCGTCGTCCGAAAACACTTTCTTCCGTTTGTTGCCACCATCCGGTTCATGCAGTTTACCGGTTGAGGAAGATTGTGCCGACTGTCCGCTGCCAGCATTCGATTGTCGGCCGGTGGTATATACCCTCCAGCCGGAGCCATGCTTGCTACCGCCAAACAGACGGCTGATGAAACCGGCTATCAACGACAGTCCTATCAACAATATGGCAAGGACAAGAATAAAAATGAAACCTATGAAATGTAACATGTAGTTTTCTATTTTAAAAAAAGAATACGACGCCCACTGGCAACCGCAGATTTACTTTCTCTTGCCGGTGAGCAATGAAATCAAAATATACCATACGATGGCCGCGGCAATGCCCGGTATGTACAAAATGACCAGCAACGGGATGCACACAAGCAGGAAGATGAAGCTCACCTTGTTGTCTTTCCACGAAAGGTTCTTGAACTTCAGCGAGAACATGGGAATCTCAGACACCAGCAACCATGACGACAGGCAAACCAGTACCAACAACAGCAGTGGATGTACACTGGATACCAGATAATCGTGCAGGCCGACTACCAGTGAAGCCCAAAACAAAGCATTGGCAGGAACGGGCAGACCGATGAAAGAAGTGGTCTGACGGGTATCATTGTTGAACTTGGCCAGGCGCAGCCCTGAGAAGACTGCTATCAGAAACGCCAGATAGGGCAGATAAGCCATTATACCGCTTTCCCCAACCCACATCTCGGACAATAGCGAGAAGACAACTGCCGACGGTGCCACGCCGAAACTAATATCATCGGCCAGCGAATCCAAATCCTTGCCAATGACCGAATGTGCCCCCAGCGCACGGGCAGCCAAGCCGTCGAAGAAATCAAACGCCGCACTTATGACAATAAACAAGAGTGCCAGGCTGTAGTTTGCTTCAAAGGCCATGACAGTGGCAATACAGCCCGAAAACAAGTTCAGGCATGTCAGTGTGTTGGGAATATGGCGGGTAATGCAGTTTGCCATAATGATTCAATTATTTTAATTTGGCTATCACGGTCTGATTGCCGGTAGTCTGTTGTCCCAGTTTTACGAGCACTTCCGTACCCAGTGGCAAGAAGACATCCACACGCGAACCAAACTTAATGAAGCCCATGTGCTCGTCTATGTAGCATTCTTCGCCCGGCTCGGCATAAGTCACAATCCGTCGCGCCATGGCTCCGGCTATCTGGCGGGCCATGATTTCCACTCCTTCGGGAGTTTCTATCACGACAGTAGAGCGTTCGTTGTCCGTACTGGCCTTGGGCAGCCAGGCTTTCATGAATTTACCATTCTGATGGCTCACGCTCTTCACGGTTCCGTCCACCGGATACCAGTTGGCATGCACATTCACCAGACTCATAAAGATAGATACCATGATGCGGCGTTCGTGGAAATATTCGTTTTCCTCCACTTCCTCCACCACTACAATCTTTCCATCGGCAGGTGCTACAACCACCTTCTCCGTGTCCTTGCCAAACAAGCGTATAGGGCAACGGAAGAAATTGACCATTATGCCGTAGACCACCAGACTGATGACAGCTACAACATAAAACGGAATCTTACACTCTACGGCAAAATAGAGCGGCAAATTAATGGCCAGCAACAGCAGGAAGCCCCATATCAGCGTATGAGTACCCTCGCGATGCAATCGTATCTTCTTTATCTTTTTTAAACGGTTCATGTATCGTAATATATTAGCGACTGCCGGATAATCCAGAAACGCAGATTACTACCTTCGCAAGCCCTTTAGCAAATCCTAACAGACGCCTGAATAAAATATCTGCAAAAATAGAGTTATTTTAAAAAGCAAACAAGAATTTATAAGAGAAAAGCGGTCTTAAGCAACTTTTTAGTGATTATTTTTTGCCAAATACTGCATTGGTTGTACTTTTATCCACTCTTTTACTAATAATAATTCTATGCACGATTTTGTTCATTTGCACGTACACACCCAGTACTCTTTGCTCGACGGACAGGCCAGCATCAGCAAGCTGGTGGACAAAGCCATGAAAGACGGAATGAAGGGTATTGCCATCACCGACCATGGCAACATGTTTGGCATCAAGGAATTCACCAACTACGTCAACAAAAAGAACAGTGGTCCGAAAGGTGAAATCAAAGACCTGAAGAAAGCACTGGCCGCACTGGAAGACGAAAGCAACACCGAAGAGGGCAAGGAAGCCAAGATTGCGGAATGCAAAGCCAAAATAGCAGAGGCGGAAGCCAAGCTTTTCAAGCCAATCATCGGTTGCGAAATGTATGTGGCACGCCGCAGCATGGACAAGAAAGAGGGCAAATCCGACCAGAGCGGCTGGCACCTTATTGTACTGGCAAAGAACGAAAAAGGATACCATAACCTCATCAAGCTCGTATCGCATGCCTGGACCGAAGGCTACTACATGCGTCCGCGTACCGACCGCAGCGAACTGGAGAAGTATCATGAGGGACTTATAGTCTGCTCGGCCTGCATCGGTGGCGAGGTTCCCAAAAAGATTATCAACGACCAGCTGGAAGAAGCCGAGGAAGCCGTGCGCTGGTACAAGAATCTCTTTGGCGAGGACTACTACCTGGAGTTGCAACGCCATAAAGCCACCGTGCCGCGTGCCAACCACGAAGCCTACCCCATGCAACAAAAAGCCAACGCCTATATTCTGGAGCTGGCCAAGAAATACAATATCAAGGTAATATGTACCAACGACGTCCACTTTGTAGACGAAGAGAACGCCGAAGCACACGACCGTCTGATTTGCCTCAGCACCGGCAAAGACCTGGACGACCCCAAGCGCATGCTTTATACCAAACAGGAATGGATGAAGACAAAGGCCGAAATGAACCAGCTGTTTGCCGACATTCCCGAAGCACTGACCAACACACTGGAGGTGCTGGACAAGGTGGAATACTATTCCATCGACCATGCGCCCATCATGCCTACCTTTGCCATTCCCGAAGAGTTTGGTACGGAAGCCGAATATCGCCAACGTCTGACCGAGAAAGACCTTTTCGACGAGTTTACACAGGACGAAAACGGCAACGTAGTGCTCGATGAAGAAGCCGCCAAAGCCAAAATCAAGCGCTTGGGCGGATATGACAAGCTCTACCGTATCAAGCTGGAAGGCGACTACCTAGCCAAACTGACTTTCGACGGTGCCAAACGACTTTACGGCGACCCTCTCAATGAAGAAGTGCAGGAACGACTCAAGTTCGAGCTCTACATCATGAAGACCATGGGTTTCCCGGGCTACTTCCTCATCGTGCAAGACTTCATCAATGCCGCCCGCTCCAAACTGGGCGTATGGGTAGGCCCCGGACGTGGTTCGGCCGCCGGTTCCGCCGTTGCCTACTGCCTGGGCATTACCAAGATTGACCCCATTCAGTACGACCTGCTGTTCGAGCGTTTCCTGAACCCCGACCGTATCTCCCTCCCCGATATCGATGTGGACTTCGATGATGATGGCCGCGGAGAGGTGTTGCGTTGGGTAACCGAGAAATACGGGCAGGAGAAAGTGGCACACATCATTACCTACGGCACAATGGCCACCAAATTGGTTATCAAGGACGTGGCCCGTGTGGAAAAGCTGCCGCTTGCCGAAGCCGACCGTCTGGCCAAGCTCGTACCCGACAAGATACCCGACAAAAAGCTCAACCTGCCCAACGCCATAGAATACGTGCCCGAGCTGCAAGCCGCCGAAGCCTCGCCCGACCCGCTGGTACGCGACACGCTGAAGTATGCCAAGATGCTCGAAGGAAACGTACGCGGTACGGGTGTACATGCCTGCGGTACCATTATCTGCCGCGACGACATTACCGACTGGGTACCCGTGAGCACCGCCGACGATAAGGAGACAGGCGAGAAGATGCTCGTCACCCAGTACGAAGGTTCGGTCATCGAAGACACGGGACTTATCAAGATGGACTTCCTGGGGCTGAAGACACTGTCCATCCTCAAGGAAGCCGTGGAAAACATACGCCAACACCGAGGACTAGACCTCGACATCGACAAGATTTCCATCAGCGACCCTGCCACTTATAAACTCTACTGCGACGGACGTACCATCGGAACCTTCCAGTTTGAATCGGCCGGTATGCAGAAGTACCTGCGCGAGTTGCAACCCAGCACCTTCGAGGACCTGATTGCCATGAACGCCCTCTACCGACCGGGACCTATGGACTACATCCCCGACTTCATCGACCGTAAGCAGGGACGCAAGCCCATTGAGTACGATATACCCATCATGGAAAAGTACCTGAAGGATACGTACGGCATCACCGTGTACCAGGAGCAGGTCATGCTTCTGTCGCGTCTGCTGGCCGACTTTACCCGAGGCGAATCGGATGCCTTGCGTAAGGCCATGGGTAAGAAGCTGCGCGACAAGCTGGACCACATGAAACCCAAATTCATCTCCGGCGGACAAAAGAACGGACACGACCCCAAGGTACTGGAAAAAATATGGGCCGACTGGGAAAAGTTTGCTTCCTACGCCTTCAACAAGTCGCACGCCACCTGTTATTCGTGGGTTGCCTATCAGACGGCCTACCTCAAGGCCAATTATCCTGCCGAGTACATGGCAGCCGTCATGAGCCGAAGCTTGTCGAACATCACCGACATCACCAAGCTCATGGACGAATGCAAGGCCATGGGCATTAAGGTATTGGGACCGGATGTCAACGAGAGTAACCTGAAATTCACCGTCAACCAGGAAGGAAACGTACGCTTCGGTCTGGGTGCCGTCAAGGGTGTGGGCGAAGGAGCCGTGCTGTCCATCATCAACGAGCGCCAGAAGAACGGTCCGTTCAAAGGCATATTCGACTTTGTGCAACGTGTCAACCTGGCCGCCTGCAACCGCAAGAACATTGAATGCCTGGCACTGGCCGGAGCACTCGACGCCTTCCCTGAACTGAAGCGCGAACAGTACTTCGCCGTCAACAACAAGAACGAGACGTTCATCGAAACCCTCGTGCGCTATGGCTACCGCTACCAGGCCGACCAGGCCGCAGCCGCCAACTCGCTCTTCGGCGGCGACAACGTGGTGGAGATTGCTACACCCGAGATACTGCCGGCCGAACGCTGGTCGGACCTCGACCGCCTGAACCGCGAACGAGAACTGGTAGGCATCTACCTTTCCGCCCATCCGCTGGATGAGTATGCCGTAGTGCTGGAACATGTCTGCAACACCCACATGTCCGAGCTGGACGATAAAGCCGCACTCGTGGGACGCGAAATCACCATGGGCGGTATAGTCACCGCCGTACGCCGCGGCATCAGCAAGAACGGTAACCCCTACGGCATAGCCAAGATTGAGGACTATTCGGGTTCGGCCGAACTGCCGTTCTTCGGCAACGACTGGGTGACCTATCAAGGCTATCTGGGCGAACGTACCTTCCTCTTCATCAAGGCGCGTTGCCAGCCCAAGCAATGGAAGCCCAACGAGCTGGAGCTGAAAATCACCTCCATGGAGCTGTTGCCCGATGTAAAGGAAAAGCTCGTCGAGAAGATTACCATCGCCATCCCGCTGAGCGTGCTTAGCCTCAACCTCATCAACGAGCTGGAGGAAAAGACCAAAGAAAGCCCGGGCAACACCGAACTCTACTTCAAGGTGACCGACAACGAGAGCAAATCAAGCCTCGACTTCGTATCGCGACCGGTCAAACTGTCTGTCGGCCGCGACCTGATAAACTATCTGAAAGAGCGGCCCGAACTCAGTTTCCGAATAAACTGACCCTCTTTCCACCCAACTACCAAGGAGGGTGTATCAAAACTAAACCTATTTTTTAGACGCGGATTGTGCGGATTAAGCGGATTTCTTTATTGCCTAACCCGCATAATCCGCTTTATCCGCGTCTAAAAGATAAGATAGGTATAAAGGAAACATAAGGAAACGATGGAAAAAAGATTATTACTGGCAGGTACAACACTGCTGCTCGCCTCCTGCGGACAGCAAGCCGAAGAAGGCAAGGAATTGCCCCTCGTCAACACAGTAACAGCTGAACAAGTCTCAGCCCCCACCCTGCGGAGCTACACCTTCATATCCGAACCCTACCGGCAGGTTGACCTGTCCTTCCGGGTTGGCGGACCGGTGAAGACCTTCGACGCCCTGCCCGGACAAGTATTCACACCCTCGGAGGCCTATCTGACCCGGACAGCCACCTCCAACAACATTTCATTCCAACTGACGGCACTTATAGACAATCCCTCCAACAGCTTGCCTGGAGGAATGGCCGGAAGCCTTTCGTTGTCCCTTCCTTTAACTTCTACCCCTTCCGTGCTCATTCCCCAGGCAGCTGTATGCCATAACGCCGAAAAAGGCAGCTACGTATGGACCGTAGGCGCCGACGCCATGCAGCAGCTGTGGGACAAGCTGCGCCGCAAGGTAAGCGACGTGCAGAGCAAGCTGCCGACCGGTGCCGGGCCGTCGGTGGTGAACGATGACTTCGGCGACGTGCTGGGTGTGTTCTACAGCCTCAGCAGCGACACACGCACCTACCGCGAACTGGAAGACCAGGGCTGACAGATGCCCTGATCACAGGAAAAGTCAGGCTCTGATAGAGTAAAAGCACCAATACATCCGGGCTAAAGTGCCACCTCAATATAGCTAAGGTGCCACCCTTGCATGGCTAAGGTATGGCTTTTCTCTATATTATAAGCCTTATATCCAATTGTTAAAAGCCTTATAGTGTATGTCTATAAGCCTTTTAACACTACGTTAAAAGCCTTATATATTTTATGAATAAGCCTTTTATTATAAGCTAAGATACGACTTTAGGAGCCCTAAGGTGGGGAGATAGCCTGCATCATCCGGCACTTCAGGTAAGAACAACCGCCGATAAAGCCCTAAAAAACATAGAATAAATCTGTAAAGACATGAAACAGAAACATATCCTACTGCTGGCCTGCACCATGGCCGCAACCAGCCTCGGGCTGCACGCACAAGACAGCCCGCTGCTCAACGACTATCGTACTTTGGTAGAAACCTACAGCCCCGACATGCCGGTAAACGGAGATTGTAAAATGTAGTTATTTTGTTTGGTACGAATGAACCAAATCTGATTTGTTATCGTTATCTTTGCTCGGTCATTCGGCCAGGGCAAAGCGCAACCTGCTACCTATGGTTCAGGCCCTCTCCCGGAAGAACGACACGAAAGAGAGCAAGAATAATCAAAACATAATTTATAACTTAATCACTTAGAAGAGATGGCTTTAGAAATTACTGACAACAATTACAAAGAGATTCTGGCAGAAGGCAAGCCGGTAGTTATTGACTTCTGGGCACCCTGGTGCGGTCCCTGCAAGATGGTAGGTCCCATCATTGAAGAACTGGCAGCCGAATACGAAGGTAAGGTTGCAATCGGCAAATGCGACGTAGACGACAACAACGACGTTGCCACCGAGTTCGGCATCCGCAGTATCCCCACTGTGCTTTTCTTCAAGGACGGCCAGCTGGTAGACAAGCAAATCGGTTCTTCTCCCAAACCGAAATATGTGGAGAAGATTGAAGCACTGCTCAAGTAAGAATACATTGCGAAACCAAAAGGGGCGTGCAACTCCATGCACGCCACGCCCCTCCGACAAACTGAATTAATATTAATACCAAAAGAATTATGGGACTGGAAGACGATTTCTTGAAGGACGATGTGGACGATGAAAAGACCATCGCGTACATCAAAAACTATTTGCCGCAGGATTTGAAGGAGAAATTCTCCGACGATGAGTTCTACTACTTCCTCGACTTGCTCGACGAATACTATGCCGAAAGCGGTATACTCGACGCTCAACCCGACGAGGACGGATATATTGATATTGATTTGGAAAAGATTGTGGACTACATCGTGAAGGAAGCCCGCAAGGACGGTATGGGCGAATATGAACCGGACGACATTCTGTTCGTCGTACAGGGCGAAATGGAATATACCGATTCGCTGGGCGAAGAAGAATAAACGGACGGAGTACCGAATAAAAAAGACGGGCTGCAAGCCGGGGAAGAGATAATCCCTACGGTTTGCAGCCCGTTCCTTTTTTCCGGTCACGGCCCATGCCGGCAAGCGCTAAGCAACCGGCGTATTCAGGTAGAAGAATACGGCCGTGCAGATGAGGATAAAGCCCAGCACGCCGTAGAACCAGCGTGCCTGCCGGCGACCCACGTTCTGCACGATGAACTGCGTGTTGCGTGCCGTGAAGAACCAGTTCCAGTCCATCAGCGCGGCCAGCAGCGCAATGATGCCGGCCAGGGCAAAGATGCCTTGAATGATGTATTGACTCATGCAGTGTCTTCCTTTAGGTATTCACAGGTCAGTTGGCCTCTTCCATCGTCACCTTGCGCGCACCGCCGTCCACTTCCTCAATGGTCACGCTGACAGCATTGCCGGGCAGCAGGTCTTCTATCAGTTCGGGCCACTCAATGAAGCACACGGCACCGCTGTAGAAGTAGTCTTCGTAACCCATGTCATAAACTTCGTCCAGCTTCTTGATGCGGTAGAAGTCGAAGTGGTAAATCAGTTCGGCAGTCTCTTCCGAACGGTACTCGTTGACAATGGCAAAGGTGGGCGAAGTGATGACGTCCTTTACGCCCAGTTCCTCACAGATAGCCTTGATAAAAGTAGTCTTTCCGGCTCCCATCTTGCCATAGAAGGCAAAGACAGTGTTGTCGCCCATGTTCTGTACAAATTGCTTGGCAGCTTCGTGTATCTGCTCCAGCGATTGAATGTTTATTTCCATGTTCTTTCAGTTTATTGTTATGTTCAAATTCTTGTTTCTCTGTCAGTAATTTCCGGCATAGGGCTATTCGGGCCTGTTCAGCAAGATAAGCGGAACAAGCATCTCTTCCATCGATATGCCTCCGTGCTGGAAAGTGTCGGCGTAGTAGCCGGCATGGTAATTATAGTTGTTGGGATAGACAAAGAAGTCTTTTCCCGTGGCAAAGATATAGCGCGAACTCAGGCTGGGAGCCGGCAGGTGGGCTTCGGCCGGACGCGATACTTCAAATACCTGCTTCGGATTGTAGGTCATGTTGCGCGACAGCTTGTAGCGCAGGTTGGTATTGATTTCGTTCATCGAACTTTGCACCTTGACCGGGTTGTTCACGCGGATGCTGCCATGATCAGTGGTCAGGATAATCTTATAGTTGCGGCCGGAGAGTGCCTTGAACAGGTCGCGCAAGGGCGAATGGCGGAACCAGGACAGTGTAATGCTGCGGTAAGCGGCCTCGGTAGAAGCCAGCTCGCGTATCATCTTGTTCTCCGTGCGGCTGTGGCTAAGCATGTCTATGAAGTTGAAGACGGCAATGTTCAGGTCGTTCTTGTCCAGCGAAGGCAGTTGGGCAATGAGTTTCTCGGCGGCCGCGGCATCGTTTATCTTGTGGTAAGAGAAGGTATGCTGACGACGGTAGCGGTCGAAGAGAGTCTGTATCAGCGGAGCCTCGTTCAGATTCTTGCTCTCCGCTTCTTCCTCGTCAATCCACAGGTCGGGAAACAGACGAACTATCTGGTCGGGCATCAGTCCCGAAAAGAGTGCGTTGCGGGCATACTGGGTAGTGGTGGGCAGGATGCTGTAGTAGAGTTGTTCTTCAACGTTAAACAAGTCAGCAATCTCGGCTGCCAGCACACGCCACTGGTCGTAACGGAAGTTGTCGAGCACAATGAAGAAGACCTTCTCACCACGGTCGAGCAGCGGCAGCAGGAAGTGCTTGAAGATGTCAGGGCTCATCAGCGGACGTGCATCGCGTGCCTGCTGCGGTGCCTTGGGGTCCATGGCTGCCATCCAGCCCATGTACTCGTGCTTCACAAAGCGGGCAAAGGCGGTGTTGGCCTCGTTCTTCTGCATGGCCAGCATCTCGCCCATGGGGCTGTCGCTGCTTTCCAGTTCCAGTTCCCAGTAGACCAGCTTCTTGTAAAGCTCTATCCACTCCGTGGCCGACAGTCTGTCGTTAATTTGCATACCTATCCGGCCGAAGTCCTGTTGATAGGTGGTTTGGGTCACCTCGCTCACGATGTCCTTGCGGTGGAGGTTCTTTTTCAGGGAAAGCAATATCTGGTTGGGGTTGACAGGTTTTATCAGGTAGTCGGCAATCTTTTGCCCGATGGCCATGTCCATGATGTTCTCTTCCTCGCTCTTGGTCACCATGACAACCGGAACGGTGGGACAGATGTCCTTTATCATCGACAGCGTTTGCAGACCGCTCAGTCCGGGCATGTTCTCGTCCAGCAGAATCAGGTCGTAGGTAGTGGCACGGCAACAGTCCAACGCGTCCTGCCCGTTGGTCACGGTGTCCACCTCATAGCCTTTTCCTTCCAGAAACATGATGTGCGGACGCAGCATGCTTATCTCGTCGTCTACCCACAGCAACTTGTCTTTTCTCATCTTTTCCCCTTTCCTTATTACTATTTACTCCTCAAAAATAATCAAATCTTCCTCATCCTCACCAGCTTCGCCCTGATTATTTTCATCCTCTTCCTCTTCGGGCTTCTCCTCCGGCAGGTTCTGCAAGGGTTCATCCAGCGTGTAACCCTTCAGTTCCAGCTCGGGAATGGTGGCGAAATAGCGACGGAAGAAGCCGTCGTAGTCGTCAAAGCTGTAGTCTTTCAGCATCAAGGTATAGTTGTCTTCGGATATCAGGATGGCACGTATGCCGCTCAACCGTTCGGCCAATTGCGGATTCTCGTACAGACGGCGAAAATACCGGTAAGCCTCGTCATAGTTGGCAAACGGCCGCACCTGCAACATGCCTATACCCCGCTCGTGGGCAAAGCTCAAGTCGAAGTTCTTCACCAGGAAGGTACTGAAGTTGTAGCGTGCCACCTCATAGAGCAACTGGTTTTCGTTCAGACTACCCTCTTCGTAGGCCAACATGAAGAGGAAAGGCACGTCGCGCCGGCGACTGAAAGCGCTGTCGGGCAACACTACATCGGCACGGGTACTGTCGGCCATCAGATTCCCCGCCTCGGTCAGTGCCGCGCTGCGCCGCTTCCAGATGCTGCCAAAGCCGGTACTTTCGCGAGCCAGCAGCCTGCCTTCCTGCACACCACGCAGGATGTGGGCGGCCAGGTCGGTTATTTCGTTTTCAGGATAATTCTGTACTACCTGTTTCAATCCTTCCAAGAACTCTTTCTGCTTACCGGCCATCAGCTGTGAGGCAGCCTCCAGAAACAGGAATTTAGGCCGGTGAACGCCCAGCGGATACAGTTCGCCCGACTTGCGGACAGCTTCGGCCACAGCCTCATAGCGTCCTGCCTCATAGTCGGCATACGCCCGAGCATAGAGCGAATCTTCCCGATGGCGGCCATAGCGGGCATTGTCCACAAAGTCGGGGTCGGCCAGGATACGTGTGAAACGACTGTCGGGGAAGCGCGCAAGCAACGAATCGCGGAAAGCCTCGGCCCGTTGCAGAGCCAATCCGTTTCCATCGCCCCGGTAATTGCGTTCCATTTCCAACAGGAACAGCTGGTACAGGGCCTCATCCGCCCGTTCAAATTCCGGGAACCGCTCTACCAGCCGAGTCAGCGACCGTTCGGCCTGCACCAGGTTGTGCATGCGCTCCCTGAAGAGGACGCCCGCCTGAAACAGGGCTTCCATCAGCTGCTGGTTGGAGGCCTGCATGGCTTCCTCGGTCAGCGGTATCTGCGCCAGGTAATAGGCCGGATTGTGCAGTTCATTCCCCGTAGTGTCGGCCACCGTTGGCTGTCCACCGCTAGCCGGTGCCTGCAGGGAGTCGGCTGACAAGCCATCGGCAGCAACATCCGCTTGCAGGCCGGTGCTGTCTTCGGGCTCGCTGTAGTCCACTTCCTCAAAGTCGTCCAGTGCCACCACCGTCTTGTTGCTCCGCCGCCAGTTATCTTCCAGCTTACGCTTGCCCCAGGTGCGCAAGAACTCTGTCCGGCCCCTCTCCACCGCCTGCTGATTGTAGAAGTACCACTCCTGGCTGGACGTGCCTCCCATGGAAACCTCCGGCATGGCCACCACCGGTTGCCTGCCTATCGCTCCCTGCAACTGTGCCACTTGCATCTTCTGTTCCTCCAGTTCGGCATCTTCGGCAGCCTGGCGTTCGGCCTCCTCGCGTGCCTTCACTTCGGCAATGATGCGCTCCACCACCGCCATCCGCTCTTCCTCGCTCAGACTGGCCAGATACTGCAAACTGTCCTGCAACTGGATAGTGCTGACATGGGGCACCAGTTCATCCAGAATCTCGGACCGGCGCACCGTCTCCTTATAAGCCTTATGCTCCTGGCCCAACAGGGCTATGGCATCGGTATAAGCCCGAGCCGCCTCGGCATAACGTTCCTGCGCCCAAAAGATATTTCCAAGCGACAACTGCAAGACGCCCTTCTCCACACCGCCGCCCGTGCTTTTCTCCACACCGGTCTGATAGGCCTTCACAGCCTTTGCCGTATCCTGACGCGCCAGATACACATTGCCCAGCCCGTAATAAATTCGTTCCTGATAATCCTTGTTCTTACCATCGCGAGCCAGCTTCAGCAGCCGTTGCGCCGCCTTGTCGGCCTCCTTCGGCGGCACCACTTCCGACTGTGCAATGCGTGCGCTTAGCGATAGCTGATAAGGCGGATTCAGCCTGATAGCCTTGCTGTATGCCTGATAGGCTGCTGCTGGTTGCTGAGTCAGCTGGCAGACCTGTCCCAACAGATAGTATCCGCGTGCCCGCTGCCACCGGCTTCGCTCGCCCTCCACCGCCTGCCGCAAGTAGGGCACCGCCTCTTTCAGTCGTCCGGCCCGCAGCAACATGTCGGCCCGGGCCGAGGAGTAGGCCGTGTGCAGCGAGGCAGGCAGGCTGTCGTTGTTGGCACGGTTCAGGGCGTCTTCAGCATCGTAGTTCCAGCCCAGTGCCGCATAGCACTGCGCCTGCCTTATCAGTGCCTCGCCCGTAACGGCAGGCTGCCCCTTATAAAGGCGGGCTATGTAACTGAACGTAACGGCGGCTTCCTCAAAAGCTCCCTTTTGAAACTGCGCCTTACCCAGCAGCATCCAAGCATTGTGCAGAAAGGGGTTGAACTCTCGCCGCGCCAGCCACTTCCTGTATTCGGGTGTATAGGCCCGGCCCGGCGTACGCACCGGACGGCGCTTGATGGAGTGTCGCCCGATGGCCTTCTGAGCCTTCTCTATGGCACGGTCGAACTCGGCCGTGCCAAGGGCGGCCGTAGCCTTGTTGCCCACGGGATAGAGCGGAATCATTTCCAGATAATTGTCCTGATTGCCTTCCTGCTGCGCCAGCAGTCCGGCCTTGTAAGCCTCATTGCCGTTGAAGTAAACGTTGTAACGGGTGGTCAGTGCATGATAAAAGCGGCTGCCTGCCGTATTCTTGCGCGTAGAACAGCCTGCGAACAGGGCAAGTACCAGCGTCAGCACGCCGACCGCCTTTGTACAACTGCTTTTACGGCCTTGCATGCGAAATAGATTAGGATGGAAACAAATATGATGGAGGCTCCCGAAGGAATGTTCCAGTAGAAGGACAGCAACAGGCCGCCCAGACAACCTACGCAACCCACCACAATGGACAACAGGATGATGCGCTTGAAGCTGGCCGTAAACAGGTTGGCCGTCATCTGCGGTATGGTGAGCAGCGAAATGACCAGCACAATGCCTACCATGCGTAGGCACGACACAATGGCCAGGGCTATGAACAGCATCATGACATACTCCAGCGTACGCACCGGCAAGCCCTGCGAACGGGCGAACTCACGGTCGAAGGCTATGCAGACAATGGTATTGACCTGCAGGAAGAAGAATACAGCCAGCACCACCGCCAGCGCGGCCAGCAACAAGAGGTCGGACACGTCGATAGTCAGGATATTGCCAAACAGATAGGCCGACAGGTCGGGCGCAAACCCCGGCGAAAGATAGGAAAAGATGACGCCCAGCGCCATGCCCAACGCCCAGAACACGGCAATGGCCGAGTCCTCGCGCATATCGGTGCGCTTGCTCAACCATTCCACGCCGAAAGCCGACAGTACGGCAAACACCGTGGCCGAAAGCAGGGGCGAAATGCCGGTGTACAGTCCCAGCCCGATGCCTCCGAACGAGGCATGCGTCAGCCCGCCGCTGATGAACACCAGCCGACGGCAGACAATGTAAGTGCCCACAATGCCACAGACGATGCTGGCAAGCAGGCTACCCAGCAAGGCGTGTTGAAAGAATGTATATTGCAGTAAATCCATGTTGTTCAGCGGTTAGTGGTAAGTGGTTAGTGGTTAGCGGTCAGTAAGTAAAACTATTAATCCTCCCCTTATTACATTCCCCTCCGTTCGCGTACAATGAGCAGCACCTCGTCCTTGATACCCTCGGGCAGGGCAATGCCGCGCAACTGGAGGCTGCGCACCCAGCCCGCCACATCCTCGGACTGCATGGTGTAGAACACGTCGCGAAATTCGTCCTCCTGTTCGGGCGTATAGGCATCGGGACTGACACCGATGTAGCGGTCCAGTTCCTCGTCGTCGTAGTACTCTATCTTCTTGCTGACGGCGGCCAGCAGGCTCTCCTTTTCGCACACTTCGTGCTGCCCGCAACATTCCTGGTCCACTTCCTTTACCTCGGGCATGGCATCCAGTTCGCCACTTTCCACTTTTTTCTGCAGCCGGCGGTTGCGTATCGTTCCGGCCACGGCGGCCACCACGGCCAAGGCTATCAAGCTAATAATGAGTATCCACATGACTTTACGTTACTTGCAAACTCTCCCCAACAGTAGGGAGGTACAAAGATAGGTATTCCCAATGAAAAAAGTGGAATATTGTGAAGAGTTCTTTACTTTTGCAGGCCAAAACCACAGTAATATCAGTAATATATGAATCAGACCGACCGCCAAATACTCCGCATAGCCCTGCCCTCCATCGTGTCGAACATCACCGTACCCCTGCTGGGGCTGGTGGACGTGGCCATCGTGGGCCACCTGGGTGCACCTGCCTACATCGGCGCCATAGCCGTGGGCGGACTGATGTTCAACATCATCTACTGGGTGTTCGCCTTCCTGCGCATGGGCACCAGCGGCATGACATCTCAGGCCTACGGACGGCGCGACCTGCCCGAGGTGATGCGCCTGCTGCTGCGCTCCGTCGGAGTGGCCATGGCCGTGGCACTGTGCTTCATAGTGCTGCAAACGCCTGTCAGGCAGGCTGCCTTCCTGCTGATTCAGCCCGGCGGCGAGGTAGCCCGGCTGGCTGCCACCTACTTCCACATCTGCATCTGGGGCGCACCCGCCATGCTGGGGCTGTACGCACTGACAGGCTGGTACATAGGCATGCAGAACTCGCGCACGCCCATGCTGATAGCCATCGTGCAGAACGTGGTGAACATAGCGGCCAGCCTGGCACTGGTCTACGGCTGCGGCCTGAAGGTGGAAGGCGTGGCGCTGGGCACGCTCATAGCCCAATGGGCCGGACTGCTGACCGGACTCTTCCTGTGGGCACGCCACTACCGCAGGCTATGGAAATACCTGCGCGGCTGCGGGCATACCCTGTGGCAAGCCGATGCCCTGCGCCGCTTCTTCGGGGTCAACCGCGACATCTTCCTTCGCACCCTCTGCCTGGTGGCCGTCACCCTCTACTTCACCTCGGCCGGAGCCTCACAGGGCGAAATCATCCTGGCGGTCAACACCCTGCTCATGCAGCTCTTCACCCTCTTCTCCTACATCATGGACGGCTTTGCCTTTGCAGGCGAGGCACTGAGCGGACGCCACATAGGGGCGCAAAACCGACAGGCTTACCGCACCACCGTGCACCGACTCTTCGGCTGGGGCGGAGCCATGGCGGTGCTGTTCACCCTGGTCTATGCCCTGGGCGGCAATGCCTTCTTGGGCCTGCTGACCGACGACAGACAGGTGATAGCCTCTGCCGCCGACTACTTTCCCTGGGCAGTGGCCATACCGGCGGCAGGCATTGCCGCCTTCATCTGGGACGGCGTGTTCATAGGCGCTACCGCCACGCGCCCCATGCTGCTGTCCATGGCGGTAGCAGCCGCCAGCTTCTTTGCCGTCTACTTCGGCCTGCGTCCCATAATGGGCAACCATGCCCTGTGGCTTGCCTTCCTGCTCTACCTCCTGATGCGCGGGCTGGTGCAGACATGGCTGGGCAGAAGTGTGGAGCGGAAAAAGTTTGGCCTATCCGGCCGACAGAAATAAGAAAAGGGAAATGCTACAGGCAGCATCTCCCTTCCTTAAGCCGTATGTCATCATCAGGGTGTCAAAAGGCTCATCCCATCGAGCCACCGCCACCCGGTTCTTCGGGTTCGGTAGTGGTGCCGCCGCTGATGCCTTTGGCGCGCTTATAGTCGGCCAGCGAAGCATAATTGACGTTGCCGTCCAGAACGCCGCCGTTCTCAAATTGCAGGTTGTTAATCACTGCCTCGCGAAACTCCTTGCTCGGTGTAAAGAGGATGCGGGCACCCTTAATCATGGTCTGCGGATTGTACTGTGTGATGTCCTCCACGCCCTCGCTCTGGATGGTGATGCGTAGCGTCCCCAGGTCGCCTACCTTTACCGAATGCCCTTGCAGCAACTGCTGGCGGGCATAGTTGCCCAGCAGTTCCAAGGCAGCTTCTAGTTCCTTGGGCGCCAAGGTCGTATTCTCCGTGGCAACGCGGGTCATGACTTTAACAGATTGTGGGGATGCACTCAGTGGAGTGGCATACCATTTTTTCGGAGCATCGGGATTGCCGGGATGCTTCCGTTTTACTAATTTATATTTGTACATAGTTTTTCATTTTTTTAGAGTTTAACAATAAAGGTAATATAATGTTACATACGGTCTTTTCAGTCAAGCAGCTGCCTAAAGCAGGTCAGCAGAAATCAAGCTACATCAGACAGACAAACGGGCAGAAGCAGCAGAGCGGGAGCAAACGTACTCAAAATCAGAAACTAATCCTGAAAAGCAAGGCTATAAAACTGACATTGAGATAAGGGCTGAAATGACTTCCCAATGTCACCCCCGATGACTTCCCAATGTCACCCTCGATGACTTCCCAATGTCATGGCCGATGACTTCCCAATGTCAGTGCAGGTGACTTCCCGATGTCATTTCGGGCCTCTTCACGATGCTGCTGATGCTGGCTTTAGGTGATAAAAAATTCATAGTCCGAAATGTCTGAAAAGAGAATCTTCCTATATATATAATGTATAGTATCAGAAATAAGTAACAGCGATTACGAATCAAAGGCAATATACAGTATAGGAAATCAAACAGCTCAAGTCAGTGGAAGAAACAGCGCAGACTCTCTCTAATCATCCATGCCAAAAGTAAGAAATTAAATTCATAAATACAATATTCAGCCGTTTATTTTTTTAGGTATCCGGACAACGGCTGCCGTGTGTAAGAAATGGTGCAATTTGAGGTATCAATCTGAAAGAAAGAAAGAAAAAACAGGAAGAAAGAGAAAGAAATAAAAGGGAAGGTTTTGAAACTTCATGAACACCCTGTATATTTGCATGAAATAAAAAATCAATATAGATAGATTATGAAAAATACGCTGATTTGTTTGCTGTTAGGCTTGTGTAGTATCGGTCAGGTACTACAGGCAAAGGATGTGAGGGGGAAAGTGATTGCCCAATCGGACAAACAACCGATAGTGGGAGCCGAGGTCAAGGTGAAGGGAACAGAAATTACGACACTGACCGATGTGGATGGACAGTTCGTATTGACCGATGTGCCCGACGATGCCAAGAAAATCCAGATACACTTTATGGGTATGGAGTGGCGTACGGTAAGCATTCCTAAGGAGAGTGAAATCTTTGTAGAGCTACAACCGGAGGAACGCCGGACTACTCTCTTCATAACGGCAGGAATCACCTGTGCCAACCCGAAGAGTACCGATGAAGGCTTTGCCAAAGCCAGTGGCGAGATAGGCTATCAGGCCGGTTTTGGAGTCAGCATCGCCTTGTCGCGCCTGATTTCGCTGTCGCCCTCCATCAATCTAAGCCGACAAAATGCCACGTGGAAAGCACGCGATGAGAACGGTGAATATGTGGAGATGAAAATGACACCTACTTACCTGACTATCCCGGTAATGGTGGACTTCAAGTTATGGGGCAGCAACAACTTCAAGACGATGATGAGGGTAGGACCATACGTAGGAGTGGGCCTGCAAGGAAAGTGTAAGACAGATGATATGGAAGTGGACCTCTTCAAAAAGATAGAAGGTGCCGATAAGAGCCTATATAAGAAAGTAGATGCCGGACTGATACTGGGCGTAGGCTTTGTTTACAAGCATCTGTTCTTCGGAGCAGACCTGCAATGGGCGGCCACACCGTTCTATACGGATGAGCAGCGTGATGTCGACCTTAACAATCTTGCGACCGTCATTTCGCTAGGCTATTATTTCTAAAAGGCTGATAATGGCCTTACCTGGCAAAATTCTGTACATAAAGGTGGGAGCAAACGTAGAAAAAAATGAATACACAGGCTTTGATTCTTCGTTTGCTCCCACTATATTTGTAGCAATTTATACCTTAAAAAAGAAGAAAGACATGAGAAGATGGTTTATTTTGCTGGCAGCATCCTTATTATCCACTAATCTGACGATGCTGGCCAAAGACGTGAAAGGAACAGTGATAGCCCAGAAAGACGGTCAGCCCGTTATGGGAGCTGAAGTGATTGTGAAAGGAACGGAAATCAGTACGGTGACCGACGTGGACGGCCGATTCATACTGGAGGATGTGCCCGAAGATGCCAAGAAAATACAAATCATCTCCATCGGCCTGCAAAGCCGCACTGAAAAGATTCCCGAAGAGGGCGAACTGCTGGTGAAGATGAAACGGGAGGAAAAGGTGGTGACACCGTTTGTCAAAGCAGGCGTGGCCTTCATGAGAGCGCAAGGAGGCGAGAGCAGTGCCACCAAAACTTGTGTGGGATATACCGCCGGAGTAGGTGTCAGCTTTGCGCTGTCGCACTTCATATCCATCACACCGTCGGTCACGCTAAGCCAGAAGCCGTCGGAATGGAACGAGCAGGGCTACTTCCCCGGTACCAACGAACCTATCTATGGCGAAGAAATGAACGTTCGCACCGAACCGCTCTACCTGACCGTACCCGTCATGTTCGACCTGAAGCTCTGGACTAAAAACAGCAACAAGGTAATCATCAGTGCAGGCCCGTATGTGGGCTTTGGCCTGGGCGGCCAGTGGAAGGTCAACGACGAGGAAGGTGGCGACCTCTTTACCGGAAATGACGGCGAAGAAGCGCTGTTCAAGAAATTCGACGCCGGCCTGCAACTGGGAATAGGCGGCATCATCAGACACTTCTACATAGGCGTGAACAGCATAATGGGATTGACCCCAATCAGCGATGTCGGCCTGCTGGACGATTACTGTAACTTCAGCGTGGAGATGTGTGTTGGCTACTACTTCTAAGTAAATGCAGACAGCACATGAAGCCCTCGCAAATACTCTACATCAAAAACATGGTGTGCAACCGCTGCATCATGGTAGTCAGGGCCCAGCTCTTGGCGCTGGGCCTGCACCCGATGTCGGTAGAACTGGGACGCGTGGAACTGGCCGAGGCGGTGGACGACTCGCTGATGCAGTCCATACGCCAGACACTTGAGCCGCTGGGCTTCGAACTGATTGACGACCGCCGCTCGCTCCTGACCGAGCAAATCAAGGCGGCGGTCATCGAACTGGTGCACTACAGCGACCAGCAGCCCAAGACCAACCTGTCCGACTACCTGGCCACACGCCTCAACCATGACTACAGTGCCCTGAGCAAGCTCTTCTCGGAGACCACGGGCACCACCATCGAGAAATACCTCATTGCCCAAAAGACGGAGCGCGCCAAAGAGCTGCTGATTTACGGCGAGCTGTCCATCGGCCAGATAGCCGACCTGCTGAACTACTCCAGCACCGCCTACTTCAGCTCGCAGTTCAAGAGCCAGACCGGACTGACGCCCGGCCAGTTCCGCCAGTTGCGCGAGAACCGGCGCAAGCCACTGGACCAGGTCTGAAATCTTGTAAATATTATCCATAATTCCATAATCCCGTAACCGGTCGGCCTGCCTATCTTTGCCCGCAGAAAGGAACAATCAAAAGCAAACTAAAAATATGGCAAACAAACAACTGACCCTAGAAACCTTTCCTGTGACGGGAATGAGCTGTGCAGCCTGTGCCGCACGCGTGGACAAGACGCTGAATCGGCAGGAGGGTGTGGCCCACGCCGCCGTCAACTATGCCGCAGCCACCGCCACCATCGAATACGACCGGAGCTGCTGCACTCCCCAGTCGCTGCGCCAGGCCGTGCAGGACGCCGGCTACGACCTCATCATCACCAACACCGGACACGAAAGCGAAGAAGTAGAGGAAACCCACCGCCGCACGTACCGCGCACTGCGTTTCCGCACCACGTGGGCCATCGTGCTGTCACTGCCGGTATTGGTGACGGGCATGTTCTTCATGCACCAGCCCTGGGCCAACCCGCTGATGTTTCTGCTGTCTACCCCGGTGGTGTTCTGGCTGGGGCGCGGCTTCTTCATCAACGCCTGGAAGCAGCTGAAGCACCGCTCGGCCAACATGGATACGCTGGTGGCAGGCAGTACGGGCATAGCCTGGCTGTTCAGTGTCTTCAACATGGCGTTTCCCGACTTCTGGCTTGAGCGGGGCATCGAGCCGCATGTCTACTTCGAGGCAGCCAGTGTCATCATTGCCTTCATCCTGCTGGGACGACTGCTGGAGGAGCGCGCCAAGGGACGCACGTCAAACGCCATCAGGAAGCTGATGGGGCTACAGCCCAAGACCGTGACCCTTGTGACCGGCGATGAACAGCGCACAGTGCCGGTGGAACACGTCAGCCCGGGCGACCTGCTGCTGGTAAAGCCCGGCGAACGGATTGCCGTAGACGGTACCGTGGTGCAAGGCACCTCCTACGTGGACGAAAGCAGCCTGAGCGGCGAACCCGTGCCCGTGGCCAAAGGGCCTGATGCCCAAGTCTATGCCGGCACCATCAATCAGAAAGGAAGTTTCCTGTTTCGTGCCGACAAGGTAGGTACGGACACCCTGCTGGCGCGCATCATACGCATGGTGCAAGACGCGCAAGGCACGAAAGCGCCCGTCCAACAGCTGGTAGACAGGATTGCCGCTGTCTTCGTGCCGACCATCATGGGCATTGCCGTGCTGGCGTTCATTGCCTGGATGATACTTGATGCCGAAAACGGATTCACCCACGGGCTGCTGGCACTGGTGACGGTGCTCATCATTGCCTGCCCGTGTGCTTTGGGACTGGCCACGCCCACTGCCATCATGGTGGGCATAGGCAAGGGAGCCGAACTGGGCATCCTGATTAAAGACGCCGACAGCCTGGAAACAGCGCGCAAGGTAGACACCGTGGTGCTGGACAAGACCGGCACCGTGACCGAAGGCCATCCGGTAGTGACGCACCTGATATGGGAAGACCCGTCCGCACCGTTGCCCGGCATCTTCCTCGGTCTGGAATGTCTGTCCGAGCATCCCCTGGCCGAAGCCATAACGCAACACCTAAAGGGAACGCGACCGGCCTCTGTGGAGGGCTTCGAAAGCATCACCGGACAAGGGGTGAAGGGCACCGTGCAGGGACGCACCTACTACGCCGGCAACCGCCGCCTGCTGGAAGAGCGCCACATCGCCCTGTCGCCCAGGCTGGAGGCAGAAGCCGCCCGTCTGGCCGGCGAAGCACAGACCGTCATCTGGCTGGCCGACGACAGCCGTGCCCTGGCACTGGCCGCACTGGCCGACCGGGTGAAACCCACTTCGGCAGCAGCCATCCGTAACTTGCGCCAGCAGGGCATCGACGTGTGGCTGCTGACCGGCGACAATGAAGATACCGCCCGGCAGATAGCCAAACAAGCAGGCATCGACCACTTCCGCGCCGGCGTGCTGCCACAAGACAAGGCAAGCTTCGTAAAATCGCTCCAGCAGCAGGGGCATGTCGTGGCTATGGCTGGCGACGGCATCAACGACAGTGCCGCCCTGGCACAGGCCGACCTGAGCATAGCCATGGGAAGCGGCAGCGACATAGCCATGGACGTGGCCAACATAACCCTCATGGCATCCGACCTGAACAAAATTCCCGAAGCCCTGCGACTCTCGCACCTCACCGTACGCACCATCCGCCAGAACCTGTTCTGGGCATTCATATACAACCTGATAGGCGTGCCCGTAGCAGCCGGTGTCCTCTACCCCGTGTGGGGCTTCCTGCTCAACCCCATGATTGGCGGGGCAGCGATGGCATTCAGCAGCGTCAGCGTGGTGACAAACAGTTTACGACTGGCGAGTAAAAAAATTCGATTGACAGCGGACAAGGGAGAAGAAACGACAAACGGAGAATTGACGACTGTTGACGAAAAACCTGCTACAACAGAAGAAACACCCATAACGACCCTTAACGATAAACAAGAAATGAAGAACGAAATGAAACTGACAGTCAGCGGCATGATGTGCAACCACTGCCGTACACGAGTGGAAAAGGCACTAAACATGCTGGATGGTGTACAAGCCAGCGTAAGCCTCAACCCGCCCCTGGCCGTGATAACCTTTACAGGCGAAAAAGACTACAGTCTGGAAGAACTACAGGCACAAGTGAACGAAGTGGCGGGCGAATACCCTCTACAGAAAGCATAAGGAAGCGAAACGAAACCTCTCTGATAGCAGTTAACTCCCAACACGATAGCAGTTAACTACTTTCCCGTCAGCTGTTAACTCCTCTCTCGTCAGCAGTCCACTGCTATCAAGACAGGAGTTAACACTTTCCACACACCTGTTCCAGTCGCCCGGATTCGCCGCCGAAGCCCCTGCCAAAACCGGGCATTGCCCCTCCCTTTCAGGCAAATACACAAAATCCTGACAGAATCATGCCCGGATTCGCAACGAAAACCCTATCTTTGCCAAAAACAGGAAATAACCATTCAAAAAAAGAATACAGATTATGGCAACATCTTACAAAAGAATTTTACTGAAGCTCAGCGGCGAGAGCCTGATGGGCGAAAAGCAGTATGGCATTGACGAGAAACGCCTGGCGCAGTATGCCGAGCAAATCAAGGAAATACACGAGATGGGCGTGCAGATAGGCATCGTCATCGGTGGCGGCAACATCTTCCGCGGACTGAGCGGGGCTTCGAAAGGCTTCGACCGCGTGAAGGGCGACCAGATGGGCATGTTGGCAACGGTCATCAACAGCCTGGCGCTAAGCTCGGCACTGGTGGCTGCCGGAGTGAAGGCACGTGTGCTGACCGCCGTACGCATGGAGCCCATCGGCGAGTTCTACAGCAAGTGGAAAGCCATTGAGTGCATGGAGGCAGGCGAAGTGGTCATCATGTCGGCAGGCACGGGCAACCCGTTCTTCACCACCGACACCGGCTCCTCGCTGCGCGGCATCGAGATTGAGGCCGACGTCATGCTGAAGGGTACCCGCGTGGACGGCATCTACACCGCCGACCCGGAGAAAGACCCTACGGCTACGAAGTTCCACGACATCACCTACGACGAGGTGCTGCGTCGCGGCCTGAAGGTGATGGACCTGACCGCCACCTGCATGTGCAAGGAGAACAACCTGCCCATCATTGTCTTTGACATGGACACCGTGGGTAACCTCAAGAAAGTGATTGCAGGCGAAGAGATTGGCACCCTGGTGCACAACTAATGCTAGCCGAGGCCGAAGCAAAAGTTCACACCCAGACTGATGTTCAGTTCGCGCCCTATGGTGCTGCTGCGGTAGGTGAATTCATTTGCTCCGGCCTTTCTTGTCTTCGGCCGGCAAATAGTCTTTCCTCTCCTCCCCCCCAAAAAAATATCCCTCCACTGCCTCCTACCACCTCCGCGGACATCCGGTCCGCGCCATCCGCGGTTTCTCCTGCCAGGAGGAACCTTTAGGAGGAGGTATATGCTATGCTTTTATATGCTTTGCTATGCTTTGCTTTGTGTACCAAATGTACCTAAATCGCGTTTTATAGCCCTTAATTGTTGCAATAATGGGCTTATTTGCGACAATTACCGGATTTTTACCCATTCACCGGGTAATGCCGGAGCTGAAAAGACGAGGGAGGCCGAACAGAATGGCGACACGTCAAAAGCAGAGACCTCTGCCTCCGCTGCAAAATCCTCGCCCCGTTTGTTTGCACGAAAACAAAAAATACGCTACATTTGCCCTCATCCGAAAAAATATTTCAAAAAACAACCTGCAACAGCAACTCTAAAAAAACAGACGATATGAAAGACGTAAAAGACATCTTAGGCGAAGCACAGGAGAAAATGGACATGGCAGTGATGTATCTGGAAGACGCACTGGCTCACATCCGCGCCGGTAAGGCTGACGTTCGCCTGCTCGACGGCATCCGTGTAGACTCTTACGGCAGCATGGTGCCCATCAACAACGTAGCCGCCGTGACTACGCCCGACGCTCGCAGCATCGCCATCAAGCCGTGGGACAAAAGCATGTTCCGCGTCATCGAAAAAGCCATCATCGACTCTGCTCTGGGCATCATGCCTGAGAACAACGGTGAAATCATCCGCATCGGCATTCCGCCTCTGACCGAGGAACGCCGTAAGCAACTGGCCAAACAGTGCAAGGGCGAAGGCGAGACTGCCAAGGTGAGCGTGCGCAATGCCCGCCGCGATGCCATCGACCAGCTGAAGAAAGCTGTGAAGGAAGGCCTGGCCGAAGACGCACAGAAGGGTGGCGAAGAAAAACTGCAAAAAGTACACGACAAGTACATCAAGCAGATTGACGACATGCTGGCTGCTAAGGACAAGGAAATCATGACCGTATAACTTAAAATGAAGAATGAAGAATGAGGAATGAAGAATGAAGAATGAGCACACGGGCGAATGACCGGTTCAAGTTCTTCATTCTTCATCATCTGTTTCCAAGGCATTGAAAGGTTTAGTCATCAAAAATACAGGCAGCTGGTACCTCGTCAAGACCGACGAAGGCACAGAGGTGGAATGCAAGGTGAAAGGCAACTTCCGCCTGAAAGGCATACGCAGCACCAACCCGGTGGCCGTGGGCGACTACGTACAAATCATTCAGAACAAGGAAGGAACGGCCTTCATCACCGAAATAGAAGACCGGAAGAACTACATCATACGCCGCGCATCGAACCTCTCGAAGCAGTCGCACATCATTGCCTCAAACCTGGACCAGTGCATGCTGATAGTTACGGTCAACTATCCGGAAACCAGCACAACCTTCATCGACCGCTTTCTGGCATCGGCCGAGGCCTACCGCGTGCCGGTAAAAATCATTTTCAACAAGGTAGACGTCTACGACGATGACGAATTGCATTATCTGGACGGACTCATCAACCTCTACACCACCATCGGCTATCCCTGCTTCAAAGTGTCGGCCAAAGACGGACTGGGCATTGACGCCCTGAAGGAGGAGTTGAAAGGACGCATCACCCTGTTGTCGGGCCATTCGGGTGTAGGCAAGTCTACCCTCATCAACGCCATCCTGCCCGACGCCGCAGCCCGCACGGGCGAAATCTCTACCGCCCACAACAAGGGCATGCACACTACCACTTTCTCCGAAATGTTTCCTGTCGACGGCAATGGATATATCATCGACACGCCGGGCATCAAAGGATTCGGCACTTTTGACATGGAGACGGAGGAAATAGGCCACTACTTCCCCGAAATATTCCGTACATCAGCCGACTGCCGCTACGGCAACTGTACGCACCGCCACGAACCGGGCTGCGCTGTACGCCGTGCCGTGGAAGAACACTACATCAGCGAATCGCGCTACCAGTCCTACCTCAACATGCTGGAAGACAAGGAAGAGGGGAAATATCGGGCGGGATATTGATAAACGGATTAAAGCTTATCAGCGCAGTCCTCTGTTAAAAAAACTATATTTTTCTCTTATCTATTAAACTATCCACACTTATTTCTGTCAAAAAGAATCATACAAGTCATTCACGAACTAATGCTATGACAATTTAAGACATGAATAAGAGAGTAAAATGGGGCATTATCATTCTGGTGGCAGCCGGTCTGGCCGGATGGGGCATTTATTCGCAGATGCCCAAGCAGAATGAAGAACTGGCGGCAGCCGACAAAATGGCAAACAGCCGCAGCAAAAGTAAAAAAGTACTGAACATAAACGCTACTATCATCAAGCCACAGGTACTGACAGACGAAATACCTATCATTGGCAGCCTGCTGCCCGATGAGGAAGTAAACCTGTCGTTCGAGACCTCCGGCAAAATCATCGAGATTAACTTTGAGGAAGGCAGCGTAGTAAAGAAAGGACAATTGCTGGCCAAAGTCAACGACCGGCCCTTGCAGGCACAGCTGCAACGACTGGTGTCGCAACTGAAGCTGGCTGAAGACCGTGTGTTCCGTCAGGACGCCTTGTTGAAGCGCGACGCCGTCAGCCAAGAGGCCTACGAACAGGTAAAGACCGACCTGGCTACCCTGAATGCCGACATCGAAAGTGTGGAGGCGCAGATAGCACAGACCGAGTTACGTGCTCCATTCGACGGCATCATCGGCTTGCGCCAAGTCAGTGTGGGAACTTACGCTTCACCCACCACCATTGTGGCCAAGCTCACCAAAGTATCACCGCTCAAAGTAGAGTTTTCCGTATCGGAGCGCTACGCCAACGAAATAAAGAACGGCACCAACCTGACGTTCACTCTGGAAGGCTCGCTCAACACCTACCAGGCACGTGTCTATGCCCGCGAATCGCGCATCGACGCCAACACCCACACACTGACCGTCCGCGCCCTCTACCCCAATCCCGGGGGCAACATCCTGCCGGGACGCTATGCGGCCATCACCCTGAAGAAGCAAGAGTTTGACAATGCACTGGCCGTGCCCTCCGAGGCCATCATACCCGAAATGGGCAAGGACAAGGTATTCCTCTACAAGTCGGGCAAAGCCGAACCGGTAGACATCATCACCGGCATACGCACCGACGCACGTGTGCAGGTCATCAAAGGTATAGCCGAGGGCGACACCGTCATCATCTCGGGTATCCAGCAGCTGCGCACCGGTATGCCTGTGACTATAGACAACATTTATTAAATGAAGGATGAAGGACGAAGAATGAAGCAGACATCAGCGGCTCAAGCTTAGCCCGGCTCTTCATTTTTCATTCCTGCATCTTCATTTCCACCCGATTCTTCATTCTTAATTCTTCACTAAAAAGACATGAATATTTCCGAACTAAGCATACGCCGCCCGGTGTTGTCTACGGTGCTCACCATCATCATCCTGTTGTTTGGCTTCATCGGCTACAACTACCTTGGCGTGCGCGAATATCCGTCGGTGGACAACCCCATCATCTCCGTATCCTGCTCTTACACGGGTGCCAACGCCGACGTCATCGAGAACCAGATTACCGAACCGCTGGAACAGAACATCAACGGTATTCCCGGCATCCGCTCGCTGACCAGCGTCAGCCAGCAGGGACAAAGCCGCATCACCGTGGAATTTGAGCTGTCCGTCGACCTGGAAACAGCCGCCAACGACGTGCGTGACAAGGTATCGCGCGCCCAACGCTACCTGCCCCGCGACTGCGACCCGCCCACCGTATCGAAGGCCGATGCCGACGCCGTACCCATCCTGATGGTTGCCTTGCAAAGCAACAAGCGTTCGCTGCTGGAGCTGAGCGAAATAGCCGACCTGACCGTAAAGGAACAGTTGCAGACCATATCCGATGTCAGCAGCGTGAGCATCTGGGGTGAGAAGAAGTACTCCATGCGCCTGTGGCTCGACCCCACCAAGATGTCGGGCTACGGCATAACGCCTGTCGACGTCAAAGAGGCCATTGACCGCGAAAACATCGAACTCCCCTCAGGTAGTATCGAGGGTAACACAACGGAACTTACCATCCGTACCCTGGGCCTGATGCATACGGCCGAAGAGTTCAACGACCTTATCATCAAGGAAGACGCCAGCCGCATCATCCGCTTCAGCGACATCGGGCGTGCCGAACTGGGACCGGCCGACATCAAAAGCTACATGAAGATGAACGGCGTGCCCATGGTGGGTGTAGTAGTGACGCCCCAGCCGGGTGCCAACCATATACAGATTGCCGATGCCGTATACGACCGCATGGAGAGGATGAAGAAAGACCTGCCCGAGGACGTGACCTACACTTACGGATTCGACAACACCAAGTTCATCCGCGCCTCCATCAGCGAGGTGGAGAGCACCGTGTACGAGGCGTTCATTCTGGTTATCATCATCATCTTCCTGTTCCTGCGCGACTGGCGCGTGACGCTGGTGCCGTGCATCGTTATTCCGGTGTCGCTCATCGGCGCCTTCTTCGTGATGTACGTGGCCGGCTTCTCCATCAACGTATTGTCCATGCTGGCCGTCGTCCTGTCGGTAGGTCTGGTGGTGGACGATGCCATTGTGATGACCGAAAACATCTACGTGCGCATCGAACGGGGCATGCCGCCCAAGGAAGCCGGCATAGAGGGCGCCAAGGAAATCTTCTTTGCCGTCATTTCCACCACCATCACGCTGGTGGCCGTGTTCTTCCCCATTGTCTTCATGGAAGGTACCACGGGCCGTCTGTTCCGCGAGTTCAGTTTCGTTATCTCCGGCTCCATCATCATTTCGTCTTTCGCCGCCCTGACCTTCACCCCGATGCTGGCCACCAAACTGCTGAAGAAACAAGAGAAAAAGAACTGGTTCTACCGCAGTACCGAACCTTTCTTCGAAGGCCTCAACCGACTCTACAGCCGTTCGTTGGCAGCCTTCCTGCGCAGACGGTGGATTGCGTTGCCCTTTACGCTCGTCACCTTCGGCGTCATTCTGTACCTGTGGAACCGGATTCCCGCCGAAATGGCACCGCTGGAAGACCGTTCGCAAATCAACATCAACACCATGGGAGCCGAAGGCGTGACCTACGAATACATACGCGACTACACCGAACGTATTAACGAGGTAGTCGACTCCATCATACCCGACGCACAGGCCGTAACCGCCCGCGTATCGAGCGGTAGCGGAAACATACGCATCACGCTGAAAGACATCAACCAGCGCAACTACTCGCAGATGGACGTGGCCGAACAACTGTCGAAAGCCGTGCAGAAAGAAACACAGGCACGCGCCTTCGTGCAGCAGTCGTCCTCCTTCGGCGGACGGCGCGCCAGCATGCCGGTACAATACGTGCTGCAGGCCACCAACATCGAGAAGCTACAGGAGGTGCTGCCCAAGTTCATGGAGCGGGTCTACGAAAATCCCGTCTTCCAGATGGCCGACGTCAACCTGAAGTTCAGCAAGCCCGAAGCCCGCATCAACATCAACCGCGACAAAGCCGGCGTGCTGGGCGTCAACACCAAGAACATAGCCCAAACCCTGCAATACGGCTTGAGCGGACAGCGCATGGGCTACTTCTACATGAACGGAAAGCAATACGAGATACTGGGCGAAATCAACCGCCAGCAGCGCAACAAGCCCTCCGACCTGATGGGCCTCTACATACGCAGCGACAACGGCGAAATGGTGCAGCTCGACAACCTGGTGGAACTGACCAACGGCATCGCTCCGCCCAAACTCTACCGCTACAACCGCTTCGTATCGGCTACCATATCGACCGGACTGGCTGAGGGCAAGACCATCGGCGAGGGACTGGACGAGATGGACAAGATAGCCGCCGACCTGCTGGACGAGACCTTCCGCACCGCCCTGGCCGGCGACTCCAAGGACTACCGCGAGAGTGCCTCCAGCCTGATGTTCGCCTTCATCCTGGCCATTGTCCTCATCTACCTCATTCTGGCCGCTCAGTTCGAGAGTTTCAAGGACCCGCTCATCATCATGCTCACCGTGCCGCTGGCCATTGCCGGAGCCCTCATCTTCATGTACTACGGCGACATCACGATGAACATCTTCAGCCAGATTGGTATCATCATGCTCATCGGACTCGTGGCCAAGAACGGTATCCTCATTGTTGAGTTTGCCAACCAGAAACAGGAAGCGGGCGAAGACAAGATGACAGCCATCAAGGATGCCGCCCTGCAACGTCTGCGTCCCATCCTGATGACCAGCGCATCCACCATCCTCGGCCTCATTCCGCTGGCCTTTGCCACCGGCGAAGGAGCCAACCAGCGCATCGCCATGGGTCTGGCCGTAGTGGGCGGCATGCTGATTTCCACGCTGCTCACCATGTACATCGTGCCTGCCACCTACAGCTATATATCTACCAACCGAAACAAACTAAGAGAAAGCTAACGTCATGAAAAAACTCCTTTTCATATTCAGCATATTGGCGCTGTCTGCCGCCCCAATGGCGCACGCACAGCAAATCTATACCCTGAAGTCGTGTCTCGAACAGGGCCTGCAAAACAACTACTCGCTGCGCATCACCCACAACGAAGAGCAAGTGAGCAAGAACAACGCCACCCTGGGCAACGCCGGCTACCTGCCCACCGTAGACCTGACCGCCGGATACCAAAACTCCGTCAGCACCACCAAGAACACCCTGCGCGAAACGGGCGAGACCGTGACCGACAAGAACGTCATGGACCAGACACTCGACGTGGGGGTAGACCTCAACTGGACCATCTTCGACGGATTCAACATATCCACCACCTACAAGCAACTGAAGTTGCTGGAGGAACAGGGTAAGACCAATACACGCATAGCCCTGGAAGACTTCATTGCCAATCTGGCCGCCGAATACTACAACTTCGTGCAACAGAAAATACGCATGAAGAACCTGCTCTACGCCGTCCGCCTCTCCAAAGAACGCCTGCGTATCGTAGAGGCACGCTACCACATAGGCAACTTCTCGCGCCTGGACTACCAGCAGGCCAAGGTGGACTTCAACGCCGACAGTGCCCAATACATGAAGCAGCAGGAACTGCTCCACACCTCGCGCATCAACCTCAACGAACTGATGGCCAACGAAGACGTGGACCAGCTCATACTGATACGCGACACGCTGATTGACGTCAACAGCACGCTCGACTTCGACGAACTGTGGAACGCCACCCTCTCCGTCAACGCCTCCCTCCTGAAGGCCGAACAGAACACCCTGCTGGCACAGATGGACTACAAGAAGGTGAACTCGCGCAACTATCCCTACCTGAAACTGAACGCCGGCTACGGATATACCTTCAACAAGTACGACGTCAACAGCTACAGCCGCCGGGGCAACCTGGGATTCAGCGGCGGACTGACCATCGGATTCAACATCTTCGACGGCAACCGCCGCCGCGAACGCCGCAACGCCAGCCTGGCCATAAAGAACGCACGTCTGCAACGCGACGAACTGGAACTGCAGCTGCGCGCCGACCTGAGCAACCTGTGGCAGGCCTACCGCAACAACCTGGAGCTGCTCAACCTAGAACGACAGAACCTCGTAGCCGCACGCGACAACCACGAGATTGCCATGGAACGCTACATGCTGGGCGACCTCTCGGGTATTGAGATGCGCGAGGCGCAAAAGAGCCTGCTCGATGCCGAGGAGCGCATCCTCACGGCCGAGTACAACACCAAGCTTTGCGAAATATCGCTCCTGCAAATCAGCGGAAAGGTGACAAAATACCTGGAATAAAACAATTTTTCGCCATCGCCCGACAATTATTCTCCTACTTTTGTGCCCAGAACCATATTACCATAGGAGAAATATCATGAAAAGAATTGTATTGGCCTGCCTGGCCGCGCTCTGCTCCGCGGCCATGGCCTGCGCACAGAAGGCAGAACCCAACTACCAGAGTAAACAACCCTATAAAAGCTGGGTAAACATGGCACCCAAGCTGGAAGACGACTTTTTCAAGACCGACGAGGCACGCCGCATCGGCGACAACGTGCTGCTCTACCAGCAAACCACCGGCGGATGGCCCAAGAACATCTACATGCCCGCCGCCCTCGACGAAAAGGAACTTGAAGAGGTGCTGTCAGAGAAAGACGATGTCAACCAAAGCACCATCGACAACAAAGCTACCACCACCGAAATCACCTACCTGGCCCGCCTCTACAACGTCACGCACGACGAGAAGTACAAGAAAGCCATCGTCGACGGCATCAACTACCTGTTCAAGGCACAATACGACAACGGTGGATGGCCCCAGTTCTATCCCCGCCCCAAAGGCTACTACACGCACATCACCTACAACGACGACGCCATGATAAATGTCATGAAACTGCTGCGCGACGTAGCTAAGGGCAAAGCCCCCTTCAGCTTCCTGCCGCAAGACATACGCCAGCAGGCTGAAACCGCCCTGTACAAAGGCGTGGACTGCATACTCAAGACGCAGGTCAAACAGAACGGCAAACTCACCGTATGGTGCGCCCAGCACGACGAGCACACGCTGGAGCCCGCCAAGGCACGTGCCTACGAGTTGCCCTCGCTCAGCGGCGCCGAGTCGGACAACATTGTCCTCTTCCTCATGACCTTGCCCAATCCCTCGCCCGAAGTCATCAACTGCATCGAAGCTGCCGTAGCCTGGTTCAAGGAAAGCCAGATAAACGGACTGAAGCGCGAAACCTATACCAACGCCGACGGCAAGAAAGACTTCCGCATGGTGCCCTGTCCGCAGGGCGAAGAGTGCGAACCGCTGTGGGCACGCTTCTATACGCTCGAAGACAACCGCCCCTTCTTCTGCGACCGCGACGGCATCAAACGCTTCGACATATCCGAGATAGGATACGAACGTCGCAACGGCTACAGCTGGTACAACGACGACGGCCTGAAGGTGTTCAAGAAATACGAACAGTGGAAGAAAAAACTGAAAAAGGCAGCAAGGTAGCAGTGGACTGCTACCGACCAAGGAGTTAACTGCTACCGACCGGGGAGTTAACACTTTCCGACCGGCGAGTTAACTCCCAGCAAACGACACACCACTCGTCAGACCAGCCATCCTTGGCAGAAGAAGAGCGGCTCAGTCATCATGGGCACGTTCAGCGAACAATACGTAAAGAACAGCTCCAGCATCTCGTCCGTACAGTCGGGCAACGACGTCATGTGGCGGAAACAGATGAACGTCACCGCATAGCCCACGACAAACATCGGCAACGCCCCACGTAAACCAACATTTTCCGCCATCTCTCCATTTAACAAACAAAAATCTGAACAATATAACACTTTATTTGTTACTTTTGCGCAACCGCCCCTCAGCCGGGGGGCGTACAAGGCTCATCGTCTAACGGAACTATTAACAACAAAACAAACAGATAGAAGTATGTTACAGACTTTACTAACGTCGGCGGCTGCAGCCGCCACCGGAGCTGAGCTCAGCAAAGTGGAAACCATTGTCCAGCGACTCATTGACTGGGGCATCAATGCAGGCGAACGCATCATCGGCGCCATCATTGTATTCGTGGTAGGACGGTTCATCATCTCTTTCCTCAACAAGCTCATCAACAAGCTGCTGTCGAAGCGCAAAATCGACCCCAGCATCAAGAGCTTCGTCAGAAGCCTCAGCAACATCCTGCTCACCATCCTGCTCATCGTGGCCGTGGTCAGCAAGCTGGGCGTAGAGACCACCTCGTTTGCCGCCCTGCTGGCATCGGCCGGTGTGGCCATCGGTATGGCCCTGTCGGGCAACCTGCAGAACTTTGCCGGCGGACTCATCGTCCTGCTCTTGCGTCCTTATAAGGTAGGCGACCTCATCGAGAGCCAGGGCATTACGGGCACCGTGCGCGAAATCCAGATTTTCCACACCATCCTGACGACTGCCGACAATAAGGTCATCTACATACCCAACGGTGCACTGAGCAGCGGCACCGTGACCAACTATAGCCGCGAGGCTACCCGACGCATCGAGTGGATAGTAGGCGTGGAATACGGCGAAGACTTTGAGAAGGTGAAGAAGACCATCGAAGACATCCTGGCTGCCGACGGCCGCATCCTGACCGACCCCGCACCAACCATCGCCCTGCATGCGCTCGACGCCAGCAGCGTCAACGTCGTGACCCGCGTATGGGTGAATGCCGCCGACTACTGGGATGTATATTTCAACATCAACAAGCAGATATACGCCGTGTTCAACCGCGAAGGCATCGGCTTCCCCTTCCCGCAGCTGACTATTCATCAGGCAAAGGATTGAGGATAGCCCTTACATATCCTTTACAAAACAGACAGGCCGCTTCCCGTACAACCCAATGCACGGAAAGCGGCCATTTCTATGCTAACCTACTTGAAAACTGTCTACTTCTCCAATTCCTGCAATTTCCGGGCGTAGCGCTCGCCCAGCAACTTCTGTGAAGCGGCATCAAAGTGAGTACCGTCTATGGTACTTGTTCCCTCGGCCGAAACGAGCGCCGAATACGGAATCTTCTTGGGAACTTCCTGAATCCGCTTCAGGAAGACATCCGTCGAGCCGTTTGGCTTGCGCCATATTTCGCCAATCACCAGCGGCAGGTCGGGAATGCCCAGCGCTTCCCTGTAATCCTCAACCAGCGTCTTCAGGTCGTCCACGTAATGTTCGTTCTGTGCGTCCGACTCTCCCTGATGCCAGATAATGGCGGCAGGCTTCAGCCCCGGACAGCTGTCCAGCGCCTGCCTGATGCGTTGCAGCGTCTTTTCGTAATAGCCCGACTCGCTGCCTTTCATAAACTCACTGATAGCTACACCACCGCGGGCATTCACCAGCAGGTAGATGTCATCGCCACCGCGTGCGGCAGCCACAGTGCGGGCAAAGCCATAACCCGGACCCAGCTTCTGCATATCCAGCGACTTGCGTATGTTGGAATAGCGGTTCAGCGGGTTGGCAGCCTTCTCAAAGCGACCTTGGTCATTGAACAGAAACACATGCTCCAACGTATCGAGGTAGGCTCCCTCCACAGGGGCACGACCGGCCATGTTCGACTGTCCCAACAGAATGTAAAGAGGCTTTTCATCGGCTTTCCGACGGTCGAAGTAATCGGCCAGTCTGTAAGCATTCACATTCAACTGCTTCATCAGGGCTGCCAGGTCGGCATAGGGTTCATAATTGTTGTCTACCAGTCCTTTGTTGGAGTTCAGGTTCGAAGGGTCTACCCCCTTGGCTGTCGGGTCGTTGTCCTGATACTTAAACCAGTGCCAGCCCACACAATTGCCCGACTCCAGCAGTCCCAGCACAAAATGCTGATAAGCACGTCCGCGGTCGAGCTGCGTACGCACACAGAATCCGGCTCCCGTGTCGTTCTTCAGTCCCGAGTCCATGCCTTTGGTATAGAATTCCGTAATCATGAACGGCTTTCCGGCCCATCGTCCCCAGTTGGCCATGGCCTCTACCGAGGATGTCCAGTGGCCGTAATAGTTGATGGAGACCACGTCGCAATAACGTCCGGCCGCTTCCACTACCTGTTTCAGGAACTTGTTGGAACCATGCAGGCGGCTGCCCAGGTACATGTGGTTGGGGTCGTACTTCTTCAACGCCTGCGACACGATGCGGAAGTAAGTCTCGGCCACATAACCGGCAAACTCGGCACGGTGTTCATCGGTAATCCGGGTCCGGTCGATACCCTTGTCAGCCAGCCACTTCTCTGCAGCCAGTCGACCGGGGTCATCGGCCTTAGGCAGAGTCAGATAGCCTTCCAGGTTCTTCATGCCCAGGGGCATCTCATTATCCGAGAAGTAACCTATCAGGGTGGCGTCGTCCTTATAGCGCGCCACCTGCGATGCATACTCATCGCAAAATTCCTTGAATTCAGGGTCGAAAACAAAAATAGTCTGGTTAGGGTAACCCGTATTTCCAGGCAACTGATAGGTACCTCCACGTTTGCGTCCATAGGAAGCCATAAAGTTCAGCATCACACTGTGGGTCATAGGCCTCACGGCACGCTTATTGTAGCTGCGCACAGCTTCTTCGTCGGACCACGAAGCACTGCCGGCAAAGCCGTAACCAAACAGCATCTCGGCTGTGGCATCCATCCATTGCTGCTCATTGCTAAACTTACGGGCAAAAGCCTTCTTGTTCTGCTCGCCCTGACCGCAACGTACGCTTACCACCGCAATGTCCAGGTGGCGACAGCCATCGGGGTCAATCATCCACCAGCGACCGTCCTCCAGCTTTACATAGAAGAAACCGGTAGCCTGGTCTTTTACCGATTCATCGCTGCCATAACGATTCACTTTATAGCTCTCAACCGGTGTAAAAGCCATCATACGGTCAATAACACGCGTCTCAAACGTGCGCCATTCCGTATCCTTGTTCTTGACCCAAGGTTTGGCCTCCACCATAATGGGCCGATAGTCCTTGCCCGAAACTTCCTGCGCCTCAGCCGACTGACCCATTAGCCAGCACAGGCCACAAGCCAGTAAAGCGCCTACAATCAATTTCTTATTCATCATGTATCACGATTAAAAGTTTCACCATTCTTCCATTGCCTCATCGGCTGGGTGTTATCAGCTTTTCGCCCGAAACACCGCGCTGATAAATGCGTATATAGTCTACATACATCTTGGCTTCATAGCCGTTGGCTTCGTTCAGCCCGGTAATGTTGTCCACATTCTCCGTACCGGTAATGCCCGTATAGTTGCCTCCTACAGCCAAGTTCAACAGCAAGTAAAACTCTTTGCGGAAATAGCGGGCGGCATCGCTCTTGTCTGCGTCATAGTTGAATACATAGTAAGGAGCCTGGTCGGGATTCTCGTCCAAATCCACGTAAAACTCTATGCGTTCACCGTCCCAAACAATGGAGTAAACATGAAATTTGTCGTCTTGCAGGCTATAAGGCATGTTGGCCTTCTTGCCGGTCGACTTGTGTCCGGCATTGTTGGGTCCCCAGTGGCAGGCCACTCCCAGGTAGCGGTCCTGTGTTCCGCCTGCAATACCATTGGCATGTCCCATTTCCAGAATATCAATTTCACCGCACGAGGGCCACTGTGCCACGTCATTGTCGTTCCCTTTCATCCAGAAGGCAGGCCACAGTCCATTAGCCGTTTTGGGCAATTTGATGGCGGCATCTACCCGGCCGTATCTGAAGGCCACTTTTTTCATGGTGTTCAGGCGGCCCGAGGTAAAGAATCGGCTGCCCGTATCTTCCTTGCGCGCGGTGATGACCAGGCAGTTGTTGCCGCTCACCGGTTCCTTGCCAATGGCTATATTCTCGGCCTTGTACTCCTGCATTTCCTGATTCTGTGGGTTCTTTACCAGCTCAATGTTCCACACGGACTGGTCCAGTGTACTACCATCAAAGTTCTCTTCCCAAACCAGCTTCAATTCGGGCAATTCCGTATCTCCGGTATTATTGCCGCCACCGGTATTCATATCCTTCTCATCGTCTCCGGTACAAGCCGAAAGATTGGCACAAAACATAAGTGTACATATACTGAATGCAAATATTTTCATGGTTGTTCCTTTATTTTAAGATATTAACTTTATTACTACTAAACTCAATCAAGCTTCACTATACGGATGGCATTCAAAAATGCCTTGCCTGTCAAAGCCTTGAATTCGATGTTAAGCCCCTGTCCTTCGGTAATGTCGGTCTGTATTTTCTTTATCACAGCCCGTTGGCTACCAGCTTCTTTTCTGATATCATAAGCAGGTAAAACCTGTTGTCCGTTGACACTAACCTCAACAACCGTCGTTCCCATTTCCGTACTTACCGCATCGTTACCCAAGTTGTAAGGCAAGACCTCCTTCTCACCGGCAGCCACCAGGTCTGCCAGGTAAAGATAGATAGCATAGCGTCCGTCAGGAACATCGGCCTTGAATGCCTCAATGCCGTCGTGCCGTGTCTGAAACAACGGATCTTTATCAGTGCCCCAAATATCGAGGTCGGATGCAGGCAGGGTACCATGACGTGTTTTGGGTCTGAACGGCTGTCCGCCTACATATCCCCAACTGCCTTGTTCGTATTCCTTTTCAGGAGCCCAGCATATACCGGCTTCCACATCGGTGAAAGAGCATGCAGTTCCCAGTGTCACGTTCAATTCCGTAAAGTCCGTTCCCGGTTGCCATTTCACCCCCTTAAAGGTGAACTCCAGCAAATCCATGCAGCCGGCCAGCTCTGCCGCGTCGACACGGGCCAGCAAGATATTCTTGCCTTCTACCGGAGTGATGACTATTGTTCCCACTCCATTTACCATATTGACGATTCCCAATGATTTGCCATTGTGCAGCACTGTCAAACGTGGCTGATTACTGTAGATTTTCACCGTCTGGCGATACATTCCCTCACGATTCAACAATCCACTCCTCAACTGCCAGTCTGAATCGGCAAACTTCACAAAAGGTACACTATCTAGCCGTGCTTTGTACAGGTAGTACGTATTCTTCGGTTGTCGGTCCTGAGTTGTGATACCCTTGCAATTAATATGTGGCACCGCATTTCCACGGCTCTCCGAATGAAAATCATTTAAGTTCCAGATATTGGCTCCGGCAATGAAAGGCATACTCAAAATACTGTTCAGGTAATGCTCATGATACAAGTCGCCATATTCCACACTGTAATCAAAACGCTCAGGCTTGTCAGAATGGATACGGACATCCACATCAGCTCCGTATTCGGTAATGATGACTGGCGTACGAGGATATTTCTCTTTATAAGCCAGCATAAACTTGTCGAATCCGTCAAAATTGCCTCCATACCAGCCTTGATACAGATTCCAGCCAACAATCATCGGCACAGTGAACAACCCGGCATCCTCATAAGCCGAAACAGAACCATGAAAAGGAATCAGCGTATAGCGCTGTGCGTCCAGCCCACGGATAGTCTGCTCCAGTTCACGGGCCTGGCGGTTCACTTCCTGGCAATAGCTCTGATAGCGTCCATCTTTCTTATCATAAGGCGGTTTCAGCATCACCTCATTCATATAGGCCCATATTACTACCGATGGATGGTTATAGCTTTGCTTCACCATTTCCTCAACCATATTCAGGCTATTGGCCAGGAATTTCTCCGATTCTGTGACAGCATTTACAATAGGAATTTCCACCGAAGTCAATATTCCCAGCTTGTCACACATATCCAGTATCAGCGGGTCTTGCGGATAATGCGAAACACGCAGGAAGTTTCCGCCCATTTCTTTCAGCAGGCGTACATCGCTGATGTGAATAGCGTCGTCCAGCGCATTACCTTTGCCCTGATAGCACTGATGACGGCTGGTACCTATCAGTTTCAGCGGCTTCCCGTTCAGAAAAAATCCCTTGTCGGCATCAAACGAGAACCAGCGCAATCCGAAGTTTTCCACTACCTCATCCAGCACCTTACCGGTAGCCCGTTCTTTAAGCTGCGTCTTGACCGTGTAGAGGGCAGGTGATGCAGGCGACCAAAGCTGCGGTTGCTGAATCTTCAGTCGTGATACTGACTTGAAGTTCTTTGCTCCGGCTTCCAACCGAATCTTCTCCTGCCATGTTTTCACAATCTTACCCGAAGGAACATATACGGTCTGTTCGCAAATCACCGCAGATTTCTGCGGAGTAGCATTATTCAACAGCACTTCCACTTCCACTTCCGCTTCCTTATCATTCACCACCGGCGTTCTGACATAGACTCCCGACGAAGCCTTATCAGTAAGCGAAATGTTTACCGGTTCCTTCATGACAACATAAACATCCCTGTAAATGCCGCCAAAGAACGTAAAGTCAGCACTGAGGGGAGGGATATTCTCATCATGGCTGTTATCAACCTTTACCAGCA
>OLNN01000220.1_pt1 | contig 67342 bp, 57 predicted proteins | sample 1672141 | NCBI WGS metagenome assembly OLNN01 (sample SAMEA3136652, study PRJEB25190) | human gut metagenome | biome: human gut; feature: human-associated habitat; material: faeces | place: Austria | collected 2013
CCGTCCTGTCGCCATGCCAGGACGGGCGCGCTCTTTGTGGCTTCTCCGGGCGCCCAGCGCTCCCCTACCTCATCGACACGCCGGCGATGATCTCGGTGATGCCATCGAAGATGAGCGCGAGGCCCGCGACGAGCATCACGAGTTCGGCCATCGCAAACGGGGACGCCACGACCGCCACACCGGCGAGCAGCGTGATGACGCCGATTGCCATGCGCCACACCCAGCCCGCGCCAAACGCAAGGCGCACGGCGTTTGCCTCGATGACGTCGTTCACGCCCGTCACGAGCACGATGACGCCGATGATCACGTAGACCACGGCCACGAACGCGTCGGGCCACACGATGAGGCACACGCCCGGGATGGCCTCGAGCAGGCCCATGAACAGGTCGGCCTGCCTCATGCCCTCGGACGCGTGCCGCCAGCAGTTGAGCAGCGTGATGGCGCCCGCCACGGTGAGCGTCCAGCCCACGACCTGTACGATGAGCAGCGTGGCCCCGATGGGGCTCACGAACATCGCCACGCCCAGCACGAGCAGCGCCACCCCCATGAGGATCACGGTGGCCTTCGTGCGCCTGAAGAGCCTCTCGAACACGTCCATGGTTGCCTCCAATGATCGACTCTGTCACTGGAGGTGTACCCGCGCGGGCGCCAGATGAACCCGTCCCCTTTGGCGCGTCTCGCGGGCGCCAGATGAACCCGTCCCCTTTGGTTCCTACGCGAGGAACGCCTTGAGGCCTATGAGCACCAGGACGACGCCGCCGGCGACCTGGGCGCGGTCTCCCAGCACCTCGCCGAGCTTGCGGCCCAGCGCAAGGGCCACAGCGCAGCACAGAAACGTCGTGAGCGCGATGACGGGAGCGGCAACGACCACACTCACGGCCTGCGCGCGCAGGCTCACGCCCACGGCGAACGCGTCGATGGCCGTGGCGATGGCCTGGGCAAGCACGGTGACGAGGGTGAGGCGACGCGCCACGGGGCCCGCACCGGGCTCCTCGGGCCCGTCCTGCTCGCCCGCGCCGCGCAGCGCGCAGACGCCCTCGCGAATCATGTTGCCGCCCACGAGGCCGAGGATGACGAGCGTGATGACGCCCGCGTAGGTCTCGATCGCCTCGGCGGCAAGGCCACCCAGAAGATAGCCAGCCACGGGCATGAGGCCCTGGAACAGGCCGAACATGAGCGGCATGAGCATGAGCCGGGAGCGCGACTCGCTGGCGTAGACGAACGTGTTCGAGATGGTCACGGCAAACGCGTCGGCCGAGAGGGCCACACCCAACACGATGATCTCAAGAAGCACCAAAGCCCACGCCTTCCCCGCAAGCGACCGCGCAAAGCCTCGCCATGATACCCCGTCCGCTCACAGTAAGCGCAGGTGAACTGCGGTGACAGTTTGGCCCCCGTCCCCAGGTGTCACGCGCGGGAGCGGGCATCGGGCAGCGTCAGCAGCAGCACGAGACCCACCACGAGCAGGATGCCGATGGACAGCACGCCGAGGTTGGCGCTGCCCGTGGCCGCCGTGATGACGCTCACGAGGAAGGTGCCCATCACGCTGGCGTAGCGGCCAAAGATGTCAAAGAAGCCGTAGTACTCGTTGCTGCGCTCCTTGGGCACGAGCTTGCCAAAGTAGCTGCGGGAGAGCGCCTGGATGCCACCCTGGAACAGGCCCACGAGGATGGCGAGGATCCAAAACTCCGTGGCCGTCTTGAGGGCAAAGGCCGCAAACAGCACGATGCCACAGTAGGCCACCACAGCCGCGATGATCATGCGCAGCGTGCCAAACCTGCCGGCGAGCTTGCCGTAGGCGATGGCCGAGGGAAACGCCACGAACTGCGTCACGAGCAGGGCGAGCACGAGCTGCGTGGAGTCGATGCCCAGCGCCGCGCCGTAGCTCGTCGCCATGGAGATCACGGTGTGGACGCCGTCGATGTAGAAGAAGAACGCCAGCATGTAGACGATGAGCGTACGGTCCTTGGCGATGCTTCTCATCGTCTTGGCAAGGCCGGAGAACGTATTGGCGCAGATCTTGCCGAGCGTCTCGGCCTCCCCGCGCTCCTTGCCAAAGCGCTGCCTGTACGTGCGGATGAGCGGCACCGTGAACGCGAGCCACCAGGCGCCCGTGATCACGAACGACAGCCGCGTGCACAGCATCGTGTCGAGGCCGAGCAGCGCAGGTCCGCCAAAGATGAGCGCGAGGCAGACGATGAACGGGATCGTGGAGCCCACGTAGCCCCATGCGTAGCCCGAGCTCGAGACCATGTCCATGCGCTCGTCGGTCGTGACGTCGGTGAGCATGGCGTCATAGAACGTCATGGACGAGTTGAGGCCGATCGTGCACACCACGTAGGCCACGAGAAACGGCAGCGCCCCCATGGGGATGGCCTGCGCAAAGCACAGCACGAGGCCCGTGAGGAAGAAACCGATGAAGAACTTGATCTTGTTGCCCGCGTAGTCCGCGAGCGACCCCAGCACGGGCATGAGCAGTGCAACGACGAGCGAGGCCACGGTCTGGGCGTTTGCCCAGGCGCTCACGAGCTCGGCCGCCGAGGCGCCCGTGTTGATGGCGTTGAAGTAGATGGGCACGATAGAGGTGTTGAGCAGCACGAGCGCGGAGTTGCCCACGTCATACATCACCCAGTTGCGCTCGAGCTTCGTGTACTTGGTCATCGACATGGGCCTCTCCGGTGCTCGCAGGATTGCGCCGCGGGTGGGCGACGCGCGTCCCTCCATGGTAGCGCCTGAGGGGCCGCCTCGCGCGTAAGCCTCCCGTAAACCGGCGACAGGACGCAGACGGGCGGAATCGGCAAGCCCCCGAGGGGGCATAATGGAGCACGTAACTCAGATGAAAGGACGAACATGCCCGCACTCATCACCCATCACCTGTTCGGGGAGCGCTCCGCCACGCTGCTGCCGGAGGGGCTCGTCACGAGCGAGGAGGAGCTCCTGGCGTTTCTCCTTGGCAACCAGGGCCCAGACCCGTTCTTCTTCCGCGTCCTCACGACGCCCGAGCGCGGGCAGAACGCCCGCCGCCTTGCCCACGAGATGCACGACGGGCGCATGACGCGCGCGTTCGCGGCGCTGCGAGACGGCGTGAGCCACCTGCCCGAGGCAGACGCCGGCATCGGGCGGGCGTTCGCGCTCGGCATGCTGTCGCACTACGCGCTCGACCGCGTGGCGCACCCGTTCGTCTACGCCGAGCAATACGCGCTCATCGACGCGGCCGAGAACCTCTATGACGCGGACAGCGAGGTGCACGCCGTCATCGAGAGCGACCTTGACACCTGGATGCTGTGGAGCCTGCGCCACGCCACGGTCCACGACTGCCCGCCCGCCAGCGAGCTCGTGCGCACCGAGCGCATCTGCCGCGTGGCCGGCGCGCTCATGAGCCAGGTGGCCTGGGCCGCGTTTGGCATCGAGCTTGCCGCCACCGAGTACGCGGATGCCGTGGCAGACATGGAGCTGTGCTACCGCGCCATCGAGCCGCACGGCTCGCTCAAGGCGGGCGCCGTGGGCGGCGTCGAGCGCCTCGTGCGCTCCCACTCGCTGCTTCAGGCCCTCTCGCACCGCGTCTCGACCTCCGAGAAGTGCCCCGCGGCAAACCTCGGCCACGCCGAGTGGCGCCACCCCTTCACCGGCGAGACGAGCACCGACTCGTTCGCCGACCGCTTCGACGAGGCCCTGCGCGGCTGGCCCGCGCTCGCGCTCGCGTTCACCCACGGCGGCGACGAGCTGCGCGAGGCCGTGGCCGGCCTCAACTACTCCGGCATGCCCGTCGAGGAGTAGCCACAGGACAAGGGGCAGGTTCACAAAAGGGGTTCCCAGAAGCGTCAGAGACTTTTGGGAGCCCCTTCGTCATGTCCTGGCCCGCGCGCCTACTCGTGGCGCTCCACGAACTCCTCGATCGTGGCGTTGTACTCCTCGGGGCGCTCGAGGTGAACCATGTGCATGCCCTCGAGCAGCGCCCACTCCGCACCCGGGATGCCGTCTGCGATCTGCTTGGCGATGAGCGGGGTGCACTCGTCTGCCGTGCCGCTCGTCACGAGCGTGGGGATGCAGATGTCGCCCAGCTTGTCCACGACGCTCCAGTGGCTGAGCTTGCCCGTGACCACGAACTCGCTCATGCCCTGCATCGTGTGGTAGACCTCGTCTCCCACCGGGTCGGCGAAGGGCTTGCGCCACTTCTCGGGTCGCTCGTCCTCGGGCACGGCGGCCACGTGGCGGCGATAGTACTCGGCGCTCGCGGCCTTGACCTCGGGGCGGTCGTAGTCGCCGTCCACGTCTGCCTGGGCGAGGGCCTGCTCCATCTCACGGGGGAGGTAGGAGCGCAGGCGGATCGCCTCGGCCAGCCACAGGTCCATGTCTGCCGGCGAGCTTGCCACCACCATGGACGCCACGCCGCTCGGGCGGTGCGTGGCGTACTGCAGCTCCAGCATGCCGCCCCAGCTCTGGCCCAGCAGGTGCACGTGCTCAAGGCCCAGGTGGCGGCGCAGCTCGTGGAGCTCCTCCTCGAACAGCTCGGCGCTCCACATGTCTGGGTTGCTCGGCGCCTTGGAGTAGCCGCAGCCGATCTGGTCATAGTAGATGACCTGGCGGTGGTACTTGCGGGCGAGCTCGTCCAGGCTCCGCAGGTACCAGTGCGTGTTGCCTGGGCCGCCGTGGATGGTAAGCAGGGGCAGCCGGCCCAGGTCGTTCTCGCCCACGATGCGGTACCACGTCTTGTAGCCCTTGAAGGGCATGTAGCCCTCGACGACCTTGAGCTCGTCCATCTCGCTCCCCCATATGAACGGTACGGAAACGCGGCGGAAACCACGCCTCCCTGATGCGGCCATATACTAGCCGCGGGAAGGTGCGGTCGCGGCGGCACCGGCGCGCATGTAACGATGCGATTACAGGGACGCCCCGCGACGACGCTTTTCTTGCATATCCCTATATTCATACTAGACTGGTAGGAAATCAAGGCGGGCACCACGCGAGAGACGCCGGGCCCGCTCCGAGACAGCGTGCGGCCACGCGCCGCCACGCAGGGAAGGATTGGACATGAGCGCACGCAATCCGCTCAACGCACCGATCAGCCGCCGGGCCATGCTCGCCGGCAGCACCGTGGCCGCCGCAGCCGCGCTCGCGGGCTGCAAGAAGAGCGACGCCGACGGCACCGCCGCCTCCACGGGTGGCTCGTCAGACGCCGTGCTCACCTACCACATCGAGAACCCCACGGGCATCGAGCCCTACACGCTCGAGGACGAGAACGCCGTGGCCGTGGCCTTCAACCTGTTCGACGCCCTCACCTACTACGACTACAAGACCGGCGAGCTCACCGACCTCGTGGCCGAGAGCCACACCCACAGCGACGACGACACCGTCTGGACGTTCAAGATCCGCAAGGGCACGAAGTTCCACGACGGCTCCGAGGTGACGGCAAAGTCGTTCGCCTACGCCTGGAGGCGCCTGTGCAACCCCTCCACGGGCGAGCAGCCCTCCAACGTCTCCTACCACCTGGCCATGGTGAAGGGCTACGAGGACGTCACGGCCGGCAGCGCCACCGAGCTTTCCGGCGTCACCTGCCCGGACGAATACACGCTGCAGGTGGAGCTCTCCCAGCCCTACGCGGACTTTGACTACGTGTGCGCCGCCCCGGTCCTCTCGCCCGTGCCCGAGGGCGCCGGTGCCGGTGACGACTACACCGCCTTTGCCCACTCCCCCATCGGCAACGGCCCGTTCAAGATGAAGGGCGAGTGGGAGGACGGCCAGTACGTGGAGGCCGAGGCCTTCGCCGACTACGCCAACGGCGAGGCGCCCAAGGTGGCCGGCGTGCGCTTCAACATCTACAAGGACTCCAACACCGCCTACAAGGAGCTCGACGCCGGCAGCCTGGACTGCTCGCTCGTGCCCATCACGGCCACGAAGCAGGCCAAGGACAGCTACGGCGAGTCCGAGGACGGCTACACCGCCACGCCCGACCACCAGTTCCTCGGCGGCGCGATGCTCTACACGCAGTTCCTCGCCTTCAACGTGAACGACCCGGTCATGAGCGACGTCCGCGTGCGCCAGGCGCTGTCGCTGGCCATCAACCGCCAGGCCATCTGCGACGCCATCTACGAGGGCTCGGCCCAGCCGGCGGACGACATCCTGCCCTCCTCCATGGAGGGCTACCGCGAGGGCGCCTGGGCCTACGCCGCCTATGACCCCGACAAGGCCGCCAAGCTGCTCGACGAGGCGGGCTATGCCGCCGACGCCAACGGCAAGCGCAACCTCTCGTTCAAGTTCATGACCAACGCCGCCAACACGCAGGACGAGTACCAGTCCATGCAGGCCGACTGGCAGAAGCTTGGCATCGACGTTGAGATCGACAAGGTGGAGTACGCGGCCATGTACCAGTCCTACCTCGACGGCACCTACTCCGTGGGCGCCCGCGCGTGGTACGCGGACTATCCCATCGCCGACAACTACCTCTACCCGCTATTCCACACGGGCAACGGCGACAACGTGAGCCACTTTGCCGACGACAAGTTCGAGCAGCTCATCGACGCCGCGCGCGCCACGGCAGACCACGACGAGCGCGTCAAGGCCATGCAGGCCGCCAACGACTTCGTCTCCGAGCTCGTGCCCTACGCGCCGCTCAACTACCGCGCGCTCGCCCGTTGCACGGACAGGCGCGTCTCCTCGCTCACGGTGACGCCGCAAATCCTGCCGCTTCTCTCCGAGGCGAGCATCTCCGAGTAGCGTTTCGCAGCAACGTGACGCGTAATGTCGGGCCGAGAATGGCTCGCGGTGGCAACGGCACACGACGGCAACCGTACGTCCCTCGTCCTACTCGTGCGTCTCGCGGCCCGCAGCACTCGCCCAGCCCCAGTTCATCTGGGCGCCGTCCGTGCGGCCGATGACACCGGCTCCGCTCGCCGGCACCACGATGACGCCGCCGTTGCCGCCATGGGCGTCGATGCCCGCGAGCATGGCGGAGGCGGCCTCGCCGGGCGTCTGGCCGCCGAGCGCCACGCGCGCGTGCACCTGGTGGGCGGCGACGTCGCGGATGAACGTCTCGCCCGTGCCGGTGCAGCTCACGGCCACGCTGGTCTCGTTGGCGTACGTGCCCGCGCCGCACAGCGGGGAGTCCCCCACGCGGCCCGGCACCTGGCCCGTGATGCCGCCCGTGGAGGTGCCGGCGGCGATGCGGCCGCGTGCGTCGCGGGCCACGGCGCCCACCGTGCCGTGGCGGGTCTCGGGCCGGTCTGCCCCGATGGCGTGCAGGGCCTTCCACTCCTCGAGCGCCGCGGCGCGGGCCGGCGTCACGAAGTAGTCGTTCTCGACCTGCTCGATGCCCCACTCGTCGAGAAGCTCGGGCGCGGGCTCGCTGAACAGCACGTGGGGCGTGCGCTCCATGACGGCGCGCGCCACGTCGATGGGGTGCCTGGCCGTGGTGAGGCCGCAGGCCGCCCCCGTGCGCCCGTCGCCGAGCATGAGGCAGGCGTCGAGCTCGGCCGTGCCGTCGAGCGTGAGGGCCGCCCCGCGCCCGCAGTTGAAGCACGGTGCGTCCTCCATGACGTGGATGGCCGCGATGACGGCAGCCTCGGCGCTCTCGCCGGCCGCAAGAAGCTCGTAGCCGGCCGCAAGCGCGCGGCCAAGTGCGGCGTCGGTCTCCGCACGCTGCGCGGGGCTCATCTCGTGCAGGCGCCGGCCCGCGCCGCCGTGGATCACGAGCAGTGGCCCCTCTCCCCCAACGGTTGCGATGATGGGTTCGCTTGCCATAGCTCTCCTCTCACAAAAGACGACCCCGCCGGCCGTGTGGCCGAGCGGGGTCGTGGTCAATCGCATGGTCGACCGAGACTAGCAGATCTTGAAGACCCAGTTGTGCTTGTCCTCGATGGCACCGGACTGGATGCCCGTGAGGGTCTCGCGCAGCTTCTTCATGACCGGGCCGCACTCGACCTGGCCGGCCGGGAAGACGACGGTCTCGTTGGCGCCGTAGACCTTGTTGTCAATCTCACCGACGGGCGAGATGACGGCCGCGGTGCCGCACATGCCGCACTCGGAGAACTTGCCGCTCTTGACCTCGGCCCACTCGACGGGACGGTTGTCCACGGTCATGCCGAGGTCCTCGGCGACCTGGACGAGCGAGCGACGGGTGATGGAGGGCAGGATGGAGTCCGTGTGGCTCTTGGGGACCACGAGCGTGTTGCCGTCAACGAACAGGACGTTGGCGCCACCGGTCTCCTCGACGTAGGTGCGGGACTCGGAGTCCAGGTAGAGATTGTCGGCATAGCCCTGGGCGTGGGCCTCGACGGAGGGCTTGAGGCTCATGGCGTAGTTCAGGCCGGCCTTGATGTTGCCGGTGCCGTGCGGTGCGGCGCGGTCGTAGTCGGAGATGCGCAGCTTGACGGCCTTGAGGCCACCCTTGTAGTAGGGGCCCACCGGCGTCACGAGGATGCGGAAGGTGTACTCGGGAGCAGGGGCGACGCCGATGACGTTGCCGGAGCCGATCATGAACGGGCGGACGTAGAGCGTGGCGCCGGAGCCAAAGGGCGGCACCCACGCGGCGTTGGCCTTGACGACCTCCTTGACGGCCTCAACGAAGCGGTCCTCGGGGAAGGGCGGCATCTCGAGGCGCTGGGCGGAGTCGAACATGCGCTTGGCGTTCTGGTCCGGACGGAAGCAGACGATGTCGCCGCTCTCGGTGGTGTAGGCCTTGAGGCCCTCGAAGACCTCCTGGCAGTAGTGGAAGATGCCGCCGCACTCGGAGACATGCATGGTGTGGTCGGTGGTCAGGCCGCCCTCGTCCCACTCGCCGTCCTTCCAGTGGGCTTCGTAGCTGTAGTCGGTCTGCATGTAGCTGAAGCCAAGGCTGCCCCAGTCCAGATCCTTCTTCTCAACTGCCATTGCATGCTCTCCTTACGAACTTTCCGGTCCTTCGCCTTGGGTAAGCGATTAGGGACTCAGTCTAGACCTTTTCGCGTGCGAGGCGGGTGACTGGCCCTTTCTGTTACGTGCGGGTAACAAGGCGCCCGCCGGCCGCAAATCAACGGCCAGCGAGCGCCTTGGTGACAACGCCGGACCAAAGGGGACGGGTTCAAGTGGTCCCGGATGGCCGCGGCCCCGGGACCAAACGAACCCGTCCCCGATGGCGCCTGCGATGGCGCCGCTACAGGTCCTGCAGGGCCACGACGTCGAGGGAGCCGGCGCGCGCCGTGCGGATGGCCTCGGTCATGGCCTGGGCGCCGGCGAGCGTCGTGACGTTCGTGACGCGGTAGCGCACGGCGAGCTGGCGCAGCGTGTAGAAGTCGCCGCGTGTGTCGTGACCGCCAGGCGTGTTGATGATGAGCTGGATGTCGCCGCCAGAGAGCATCGTGGCGATGTTGGGGCGCATCTCGCTGGCGCGGCGCACGGACTTGCAGTCGATGCCCGCGGCGCGCAGGGCCTTGGCCGTGCCCGTGGTGCCCACGAGCTCAAAGCCCATGCCCACGAGGTCTCGCGCCACGCCGATGATGGCGCGCTTGTCGCGGTCGCGCACGGAGATGAACACGCGGCCCTTCGTGGGCAGGCCGTAGCTGATGGCGAGCTGCGTCTTGGCATAGGCGGCCGGGAACGTCGGCGCCACGCCCATGACCTCGCCCGTTGACTTCATCTCGGGGCCCAGCGTCATGTCAGCGCCCGGGAAGCGGTCGAACGGGAGCACGGCCTCCTTGCAGGCAAAGTAGTCGAACGTGCGGTCCTCGGGCGGAAGGCCGAGGTCGCAGATCTTCTCGCCGGCCATGATCTTGGCCGCCATGCGCGCGAGCGGCACGCCGGTGGACTTGGACGAGAACGGCACCGTGCGGCTGGCGCGCGGGTTGAGCTCGATGACGTAGAGGCGGCCGTTGTGCACGGCGTACTGGACGTTGAGCGCGCCCACGACGTGGCAGGCAAGCGCGAGCTTGTGCGTGGTCTCGCGAATCTCGGCGATCATGGAGTCCGCGAGCGAGTAGGGCGGCATGCAGCAGGCCGAGTCGCCGGAGTGGATGCCGGCCTCCTCGATCTGCTCGAGCACGCTGCCCACGTAGCACTGCTCGCCGTCCGCCAGGGCGTCGACGTCGAGCTCCACGGCGGAGTCGAGGAAGGAGTCCAGGTAGATCGGGTGATCCTTGGAGACGCGCGTAGCGGCCTCCATGTAGCTCTTGAGGTGGCGCTCGTCGTAGGCGATGACCATGCCGCGGCCGCCCAGCACGTAGCTGGGGCGCACGAGCAGCGGGAATCCGATGCGGTGGGCAACCTCCACGGCCTCCTCGTAGGTCTCGGCCACGCCGGAGACGGGGTAGGCGATGTCGAGCTCGTCAAGAAGCGCGCTGAAGCGCTCGCGGTCCTCGGCGAGGTCCAGGGCGTCGGGCTGGGTGCCCATGATGGGCACGCCCGCCGCCTTGAGGCGCGCGGCCAGGTTGATGGGCGTCTGGCCGCCGAGCGTGCAGATGACGCCCTCGGGCTGCTCCACGTCCACGATGTCCATGACGTCCTCGAACGTGAGCGGCTCGAAGTAGAGGCGGTCCGAGGTGTCGTAGTCCGTGGAGACCGTCTCGGGGTTGCAGTTGACCATGACCGTCTCGTAGCCCTTGTCGTGCAGGGCGTAGGCGGCATGGCAGCAGCAGTAGTCGAACTCGATGCCCTGGCCGATGCGGTTGGGGCCGGCCGAGAGGATCATGGCGCGGGGCTTATCCGTGTCGCGGCGCTCGCTGGGGCCCCACTCGTAGGTCTTGTAGTGGTAGCTCGTGCGCGCCGGGAACTCGCCGCCGCAGGTGTCGACCGTCTTGATGGCCGGCGTCACGCCCTTGGCCTTGCGCCAGGCGCGGACCTCGAGCTCGGTGGAGCCGGTGAAGTGGGCGATCTGCTCGTCCGAGAAGCCCATCTGCTTCACGGAGCGCATGTCTCGCTCGGAGATGTCGGTGAGGCGGCGCTCGGCGAGCCAGCCCTCGGTGTCCGTGAGGTTCTTGAGGTGGCTGAGGTACCACGGGTCGATGCCCGTGAGCTCGTGGATGTCCTCGATGGACCAGCCGCGGCGCAGCGCCTCGATGACGTAGTAGATGCGCTGGGCGGTGGGCACGGAGACCCGCTGGCGGAAGTCGGGCACGTCATAGAGCGCGGGGTCGTCCGCGCCGAGCATGTTCTCGCCAACCTCGAGAGAGCGCATGGCCTTGTTGAAGCTCTCCTCGAACGTGCGGCCGATGGCCATGACCTCGCCCACGGCCTTCATGCGCGTGGAGAGGGTCTCGTCGGTGCCCTTGAACTTCTCGAAGGCAAAGCGCGGCACCTTGACCACGCAGTAGTCGATGGAGGGCTCGAAGCACGCCGGCGTGGCCTGCGTGATGTCGTTGGTGACCTCGTCGAGCGTGAGGCCCACGGCGAGGCGTGCCGCCACCTTGGCGATCGGGAAGCCCGTGGCCTTGGAGGCGAGCGCCGAGGAGCGGCTCACGCGCGGGTTCATCTCGACGACGATGATGCGGCCGTCCTCGGGGTTCACGGCGAACTGGACGTTGGAGCCGCCCGTGGCCACGCCGACCTTCTCGAGGATGGCGAGCGAGTAGTCGCGCAGCCTCTGCAGCTCGGTGTCAGAGAGCGTCTGGGCCGGCGCCACGGTGATGGAGTCGCCGGTGTGCACGCCCATGGGGTCGAGGTTCTCGATGGAGCAGATCACGATGCCGTTGCCGGCGCAGTCGCGCATGACCTCCATCTCGATTTCCTTCCAGCCCTGGATGGACTCCTCCACCAGGACCTCGCCCTCCGGCGACAGGTCGATGCCCTGGGCCACGATGCGGCGCAGGTCGTCCATGTCATAGGCGATGCCGCCGCCGGCGCCGCCGAGCGTGAAGCTCGGGCGGATGATGACGGGGAATCCCAGCTCGCCCACGATGCGCTCGGCGTCTGCCACCGAGTAGGCAAAGCCACTGCGGCAGATGTGCAGGCCGATGTCCTCCATGGCCTCGGCGAACAGCTTGCGGTCCTCGCCGATGCGGATGGACTCGGTGTTGCAGCCGATGACCTCCACGCCGTACTTGGACAGCACGCCGGCCTCGTCGAGCTCGATGGCGCAGTTGAGGCCCGTCTGGCCGCCCATGTTAGGCAGCAGGGCGTCGGGGCGCTCGCGCTCGATGACCTTGGCCACGGAGTCTGCCGTGATGGGCTCCACGTAGGTGCGGTCGGCGATGCCCGGGTCGGTCATGATCGTGGCGGGGTTCGAGTTCACGAGGACGACCTCGTAGCCGAGCGCCTTGAGGCTCTCGCAGGCCTGCGTGCCCGAGTAGTCGAACTCGCACGCCTGGCCGATGACGATCGGGCCAGAGCCAATGACCAGGATCTTCTTGATGTCGGTACGCTTCGGCAACTAGAAGCGCCTCCCCTCGCGGACGTCGATGGCAAGATAGTCGGGCACACCCTCCATGAGGCGACGGAACGCCTCGAACAGGTAGACCGCGTCGTGCGGTCCGGGCGATGCCTCGGGGTGGTACTGCACGGAGAACGCCGGGATGTCGAGGAACTGGATGCCCTCGGGCGTGCCATCGTTGAGGTTCACGTGCGTGAGGCGGATGCGGCCGAACTTCTCGGTGCTGATGACCGGCGCGATGCGGCGCTCGCTCCAGAAGCGCAGGTCATGCGTGTTGGCGGCGTGCCAGGCGTCCACGACCTCGGTGCCACCGGAGAGCTCCGCGTCGAGCTCGCCCAGGCTGTCGAAGACCAGGCCGTAGTTGTGGTTCTGGGCCGTGACCTCCACCATGCCCGAGAGCAGGTTCATGACGGGCTGGTTGCCGCCGTGGTGGCCGTACGGGAGCTTCTCGATGGCGGCGCCCGCAGCCTGGCAGATCATCTGATGGCCCAGGCAGATGCCAAAGACGGGCACGCGGCCCAAGAGCTGCTCGGCGCAGGCCGCCGGCTCGGGCAGCTCGCGCGGGTCTCCGGGGCCGTTGGAGAGGAACACGCCATCCGGGTTGGTGGCGAGGATCTTCTCGGCCGGGGTGTCCCAGGGCACCACGTGCACGTCCATGCCGGCGCCGATGAGGCCGCGCAGGATGCCGCGCTTCTCGCCGCAGTCGAGCGCCGTGACGCGCAGGCGGCGGCGCGGGCGGTCAAGGTCCACCTTGGCGTCCACGTCATAGGGCTCGGGCGTGGAGACCTTGGCGACCCAGTTGGTCTCGGCGATGGAGGGAGCGGCCTTGACGCGGGCCACGAGGCTTGCCGGGTCAAGGTCTGTGGTGGAGATGGCGCAGCGCATCGTGCCCGCCTCGCGCACGCGCAGCGTGAGGGCGCGGGTATCAACGCACTCGATGGCCACGATGCCGCGCTGGGCGAGGAAGTCTGGCAGCGTGCCCTCGGAGCGCCAGTTGTTGGGCGTGTGGCACATGTCGCAGACGATGACGCCGGCGAGCGCGGCGCCGTCGGACTGCATGTCTGCCGCGCACACGCCGTAGTTGCCGATCTGCGGATAGGTGAAGGCTACGATCTGGCCGGCGTAGGACGGGTCTGTGATGACCTCCTGGTAGCCGGACATGGAGGTGTTGAAGACGAGCTCGCCGAACGTCTCGCCCGTGGCGCCCACGGACAGGCCCTCGAACGTGGTGCCGTCCTCGAGCGCGAGCAGCGCCCTCGTGGCTTCCTTTGCCAGAAGTGGGTTCACGCGTTCCCCTTTCGGTTGGGTTCGCGGTGAGATGAGACACCCCAGCCTGGCGCGACGCCAAAAAAGACGCCCGGCATGGCCGAGGGCGTCCCCACAAGACAGATGCGCTTGCGCCGCGCATCCTTTGGCCCAACGTAAACCCGGCTTGTCCAACGCCGAGTCAGGCCCTTGCCTTGCAGGTATCCCGTACCGTGCTTAAAGGTCGAGGGACATAATAGCGCGGGCGTGCGGTTGCGCAAGGCTAACCTTTTGTTAGGCGACCTCATATAATTGCAGGTAGAGCAGGTAGCCGCGCCGTTATGCACGCGAACGCGCGGAATATCCATCTTGGGGCGGCGAGGGCGGGGTCCCGTCGCCCCACGCGGGGCCACCGCCTTCCGGGCCCGGGCGCGCGGACGTCTACTCGCCGTCGACGTCGCGCGCGACGGCCTCCTCGATGGCCTCGACGCCGGCTGCGGAGAGGTCCTCCCCGCCCTGGCAGAAGCGCTTGTCAACCCAGCCGGTGAGGATGGGCGCGGCCACCGCCGTGATGATGACGGCCGTGGCGATCTGCGCGTAGGCCGTGGGCGCAAGCTCGGCGTAGCGCGGCGCCACCTCGGCGAGGGCCACCGGCGTGGTCATGGCCGTGCCCGCGATGGTGGAGCAGGCCACGGCCGCCTTGCCGTTGCCGCCGCACAGGCGCTCGAACGCAAACGTCACGGGGCCAACCACGAACAGCGTGATGAGGCCAAGCAGGATGCCGGAGATGCCGCCGGTGATGAAGCTCGAGAGGCTCATGGACGCGCCAAGCTGAAAGCCGATGACGGCGATGGCCGGGTTCGTGCCCGGAACCAGCAGGTTCTTGATGAACGGGAACAGGTTTCCCAGCACCATGCCAATGACGAGCGGCAGGATGGAGCCCACGATGGTGCCCACCGGGATGTTCGCGAGGCCCGAGACGCCCAGGATGATCATCGTGACGGCGGGGCCGGCCGTGAAGAACAGAATGCCCACGGCGCCGCGCTCGGACTCGTCGCCGAACTCGCCCATGATGCCCGTGTAGAGCGCCATGTTGCAGAAGGTGATGCCGCTGATGATGGAGACCGAGGAGAGCCCCAGGCAGTTGTCGTTGAAGAAGTAGGCCACGGCAAGCCCCAGCGCCGCGGCAAGCACGAGCTTGGGGGCGAGAACCACGATGCCCGTCTTGATGGCGCCGGGCGTGGACTTGAACGAGATGCCGGCGCCCACGAACAGCAGGATGGCCGCGACGATCGTGTTGGAGCCGCCGCGCGTGGCGGCCGTGAAGAAGCCGCCGATCTCAAAGACCTGCGGGCAGAACGTGTTGAGCAGAAGCCCCACGATCATGGGATAGATCATAATGTCGCCGGGGATGCGCGGCACTCTGAGCCTCCTGACGGGCGTCTGCGGCACGGTCGTCTCGCTCGTCTGGGTCATGCGGCCTCCTAGCTTCGCGTTTTGGTCCGGACATGGTAGCAGACGGCCCATCTACGCGGCGATGCGGCAATCAGATGGTCACAAACCCGAGTTGTGAACACCTTCAGAAGGTTTTAGCGGACAGTCTGAAAACGCCCGTTTGCAAAACCCGAGGTAAACGGCTTGCGGAAAATCAGCAAGCAAGCAGGCTGCCAGAAATATGGGCGCAAGCGTGTTCAGAACTCGGGTTTGCGACCACAAAAGAGGCCCCGCACCACAAAGACAACGTGGCGCGGGGCCTCATCGGCGAGACGGGGCGGCGCAGCGAGCGCCGGAACCCCCTACTTTCCGCGCTCGTCGCCCATGAAGAAGAGGGCGACGGTACCGGGACCCGTGTGCGAGCCGATGACCGTGCCGATGTCGTTAATCTGCACCTTACCCGCGAGTGCCGGGAACTTGGCCTCGACCATGTCGCGGACGGCCTCGGCGTCCTCGCGGCACGCGCTCATCGAGAGCGAGCACTTGCCGTCATAGGCGCGGCCGCCCTGCGCGTGCTCCTCCATGCGGGCGACCATGTCCTTGACGGCCTTGGCCTTGGTGCGAATCTTGTCGCGCGGGATGAGCTTGCCCTCGTCGTTCATGTTGAGCACGGGGCAGATCTTGAGCGCGGTGCCCACGAAGCCGCTCACGCGGGAGACGCGGCCGCCGCGGACATAGCTCGAAAGATCAGTCGAGAAGAACCAGTGGTGGACATGCAGACGGTTCTCCATCGCCCACTCGAAGGCCTCGTCGAGCGTGACACCCTCGTCGCGCTTATCGGCGAGATAGTCCACGAGCATGCCGTAGCCCGAGCTCGCGCCCAGGGAGTCAACCACGAGGACGCGACGGCCGGGGTGCGCCTCCATGACCTGCGTCGCGGCAAGGCAAGCACTACCGTAGGCGCCGGAAAGGCCGCTCGAGAGGGATACGTGCAGGACATCCGAGCCGGCAGCCACGATGGGCTCCCACAGCTCCACGAACTCGCCCATGCTCACCTGCGAGGTCGTGGGGGTGGCGCCGGCCTTGATGGCGGCGTAGAAGTCGCTGGGGCTCACGGTCTGGTAGAGGTCGTCCAGGTGATCCTGCCCGCCCTCGTTCCAGTGGAAGCACGCATAGGGAATGTGGCGCCCGTCAAAGAACGACTTGGGCCGGTCGGCCGTGGAGCAGCAGGTCAGCGTGAAGTTTGCCATGGGAGTCCCCTCGCTTGCGCCTCGGCGGCGCCGCGCGGGCGCGGGCGTGGCCGAGGAGTTCGTCCATCCACCCCCCCGATTGTAAGGCTCCGCAAACGCAGAGGGGCCGCCGGCATGTGCCAGCGGCCCGCTCGGTCTCGCATGCGCCCGCAAGCGCGCTACAGCATGGCGCCAAAGTCGCTCACGATGATCTGCCCGGTGAGCGCGCGGGACTCGTCCGAGGCGAGGAACAGCGCGATGTTGGCCACGTCCTCGGGCATGCAGGGCTGCGTCTTGAGGTTGGAGTGCGTGGCCATGGCGCCCATCATGTCTGCGTCCATGTCGGCGGCGGTGGTGCCGGCAACCATGGGCGTCACGATCGTGCCGGGGCAGATGGCGTTGCAGCGGATGCCCGTGGCCTGGAAGCGCAGGGCCGTATGCTTCGTGACGCCGATGACCGCGGCCTTCGTGGAGACGTAGACCGCGCCGCCGCAGCCCTTCTCCCCCGCCACGCTCGCGATGTTGACGATGGAGGCACCGGCGACCATATGCCGGGTGGCCGCGCGCATGCAGCGCATGGTGCCCTTCTGGTTGGTCTCGATGATGCGATCCAGGTCATCATCGCAGAAGCGGTCCACGGGCTTGAGGCCGCTCTCGAGGATGCCCGCGTTGTTCACGAGGACGTCGACTTTGCCAAAGGCGTCAATGGCCGCCTGGACGAGGCGGTCCGGGTCCTCGGGCTTGGAGATGTCACAGGGAACGGCGAGCGTGCGGCCGCCGGCCTGGTTGATCTGGTTGGCGACCTCGTCGAGCGCCTCCTTGCGGCGCGCCGCCATGACGACGCTTGCGCCCTCCGCGGCGAACAGCCGGGAGATGGCGGCGCCCACGCCAGAGTTTGCGCCCGTGACGATCGCGACCTTGCCCTCGAGCCTTCTCATGAGTGACTCCCCTTCCACTTTGCCGGGTGTCTGCCCGGCGCCAGGGCCCCGCCGTGCGAGACCCACCAATGCTTAGGAGCGTACGCGGTGGCAGGGCCCGGCGGCGCGTACGCTCGGCAGACGGCGACACGCGATTCGGCGGCAAGGCGAGTGCGCGGCATACCTGCCGAGAAATAAAAAGGGACTCCCCGGGGACTCCCTGCCCGATTAGTTAGAATGGGGGCGCCGTTTGCCACGGGCGTCATCGACGCGGACACCGCGCTGGACGTCTACGGCGTGGGCGCAGGCCAGCTCGCCGGGGCCAGCGCCGCGACGTTTGCCGCCACCATCGGCGTCACGCTCGTTGTGCCGTACGCCGTGAACCTCGCCTGCGTGCTGGTCGTGCGCCGTGGCGTGAAGGGCCCCGCAAAGATGAAGCTCGGCATGGTCCTATTTGGCATCCTGTCCGTACTTGCGCTCGTGAGCCTTGTGAAGGCGCTCCTTGACGGCACCGGGCTCGAGGCCCTGACCCAGAGCGTGGCAACCGCGGTCATGAACTGCTGCGTGTTCTACGGCGCGCTCAAGCTCAACGCCTCCGCAAAGTAGCCGCAGCTCCCCGTCACGCGCGCCATCGCGAAGCCCGCGCAGCCCGAGAAGAACGGGCCGTGCGGGCTTTTCTTATGCGACGTGCAGATAGACCCCGGAGTGCCGCTCAACCGCAAACCAAGGAGCCCCATCGATGCTTCGACGTGGCTCCTTGGTAACTGGTGCCTGTGGCCACCCTATGCGGCGAGTGAAAACTCGGGCTGAGTGTCCGATAAGGGACTTATGGGGTCGTCCTGGACGGCGTTCGACTGTGTGGCCGCTGCGGAATCCGTGCTGGGGGCGAGGTCGCCATCAGAGACGGAGCCGTCGCTTGTCGGCAATCCGTCAGCGTCAGTTGTCCCCGCATCCGGGGCGTCGCCTACCACGGCGTTTGCCGCGGCATCGGCATTCTGCACTGCAGAGCCCTGGTCCGCCGCGGGCTCATCGCCCGCAGGCTGCTGCGGCACGTACTCGGCCTTGGTGTAGTACGTGGCCACGACGCCCTTGGGCACACCAGCAAGCGCAACGGCGGTCCTGTCGGCCGTGTAGAGGGTCGAAACGGGGGAGCCCGTCTTAGACAGGTCCAGCGTGAAGCCAGTTCCGACCGTCAGACTGCGCAGAGATGAGCACCCGTTGAACATGTAGCCCACGTACTGGACACTTAGGGTTCTCCAGCCGGAGACGTCATGAGTGGAGAGGGAGGAGCAGCCAGCGAACATGCTGTTCATTGCCGTGTCCGCCGAGAAGTTGATTTTGGAGAGGCCCACCGAGGTCAGTTTCTGACATTTGTAGAACCAGTAACTAGCATTATTACCATTCAGATCGACACTGCGCCAAAACGGCCAAAACGAGCTGAAGAGTCCGACAAGCGATGCATCTGGCGTCAACGGGCTCAGGTTCATCGAGCGCAATATAAGAAAGGCAGTGCGGCAGTTCAAAAAAGTGGAAGGTGGGCCGGTAAGGCCCTCTATTGTCGTGCTTAACTGCGAGGAAGTCCCTGTGACAAGAGAGGATGCACTGAAACGCGTGCAGCTTGAGATGTCGAGGCATGATATCGACCGTGTCATCTTGCTGACCAAGGACGGGGCAATAGACGACATAAAGAAATAAGCCCCAGGTTAGCTATCCAGCACGCCCAGGACTTTTTCTGATTGGATTATAACACCTGGCTAGCACAACGGTAATGCAACGGTCTCCAAAACCGCTTACCGGGGTTCGATTCCCCGGCCAGGTGCCATCGGGGCGTGGTATGATGCGGTTGCTTGATGGTTCCGCCCTGGGCTCGGCCTGGGGTTTGGAACCATCTTTTTTATGCGATGACTTCGGTTGACCCATCTTTAAGAATCAGGATTGTTTGGGCAAACCCGAACGGCCCTTTTGCCGAAAGATAGGTCATTGAGCTCGAGATTTGGCTTCTGGCGTCCTCGTCTGTCATCTTGCTGAACCGATTGTCTAGTTTGATTACCAGTCAGATCGACACTGCGCCAAAACGGTAATCAGGGATGACACGAGTTGGGAGGCTCGCCTTGATAGGCTAAATGCGGACGCGTCGGCCATCGGTGACACCATCATCTTGCGCTCGGACGCGACGACCTCTGAAGTGCTTGAGGAAGTGTTCCATTTCAAGCAGCAGCAACGGGGCGACTACTATGACCAGCCAGAACGGATAATGAAACTTCTCCGTGAGCGTGACGCACAGAACTACCTGCTAAGCGTTGCGGAAAGATACAATATCCCTGAGCAAGAGACCAAACAGACGCGCTCCGCGCTCGCCGATTATATGAGGGACCTGAAGGAGGCCGGATACGATGAAGATTGATGAGTGTACGGAGATCTCCAACATGACGCTCTTGGCGCTTTCATCCGAGCTTCCGCGTTCAAACTGGCGCAGGGTCCTAATCGACAGGAAGGCTTACGACTCCACTCCCGTCATGGATATGGGCGAGAGGTGCGTCGCCGTCGAAGGGCATCACGACTTCACCGGCAAGGAGATACGCTTCGAGTAGCGACGCGCGGTCTATGGCGCGGCTTCTCGCCGCCAGCATCTGAATAGGCTTGAAACGTAGTAAAAGGCCCCGCCGGAGCGGGGCCTTTTTCATGCCGCGTGACGGCGGCGCGACCATCCCCGCAAGGTTTGATTACCAGTCAGATCGACACTGCGCCAAAACCGATGCGCCCGCAGGGACGGGCACCTTGATTCTACTTTCTTCTGACCCTCGTCGGGAACTCGTAGGCGAACCTAAGCAGCATCTCGATGAAGTCCAGCAGCTGGGCCGCGTCCTCGCGCGTGGCCAGGACTATCTCGTGGTTCTGCTCGTTGCTGCGCTTGCGGATCTCGTCCACCCACTCTCTGCCGTTGGGCGGAATCCACCCGTTGTCGGCGAGGTAGCCCACGTACGAGGCGAAGGGCTTGTCCGGTTCCGCGCCCCTTTCCACCGCAAGGTGCATAAGCATCTTGCGAGACGCGAGGACGGCGGCGGTGTACGCCCCGGCCTGGACGCACTTGCGAATCTCGTCATAGAGCGCCGAGACCGTCTCGGGAAGCCCCCTCACCGACGAGCCCTCCATCGGGCCGGGAACCTGCTCCACCGCACCGTTGTCGGAGACGAGGAAGGCAGTCGGCTTCTCACAGTGAGGGCAGATGTAGATCGTGCTCTCGTCAAATGCCCCGCTCATCGGGTGCGGGCCAAAAGAGTCGCGATAGTAGCCGCTTGTTCCGCCGACCCTGTTCCCGCAGTAGCCGCACGTCCAGCCGCGCGGAATCAAATCGGACGTGTCCGCCCATCCCATTTCGCCCTCCAATCGGTCAATCTACAAAAGATGATAGCGCCCTACTCGCACGCCTTCCCCAGTCCCTCGCGCATGGCGGAGGCGCCGTATGCGTCGCAGGTGTCCATGGCCATGTGTTTGATTACCAGTCAGATCGACACTGCGCCAAAACACTGCTCAGGGAGCCTACCCGGTCGGGGCGAGTTTGATTACCAGTCAGATTGACACTGCGCCAAAACTCGAAGCACCAGTGCATGCCCTCGTACTTGGTTTGATTACCAGTCAGATTGGCACTGCGCCAAAACGTCCATCTTCGTGCGCGCCTCCGGCATGGGTTTGATTACCAGTCAGATTGGCACTGCGCCAAAACCCAGCTCTTCCCCTCCAGGAACCGCATGACGTTTGATTACCAGTCAGATTGACACTGCGCCAAAACAAGGTCACCCACGCGCACGGACCCGATCGTGTTTGATTACCAGTCAGATCGACACTGCGCCAAAACAGCATCTACAACGACACGAAGGGTTGCAGGGTTTGATTACCAGTCAGATCGACACTGCGCCAAAACCCACTCCGAGGTGTGCATCTGGAAGAACCCGTTTGATTACCAGTCAGATCGACACTGCGCCAAAACCGTTGCTTGGCTAGGACTATCCGACAACGAGTTTGATTACCAGTCAGATCGACACTGCGCCAAAACCTACGACAGTTGGAGCGCGCGTTACTGGGTGTTTGATTACCAGTCAGATCGACACTGCGCCAAAACGACGTGTGCGCGGCTTTCGCGGGCATCCGGTTTGATTACCAGTCAGATCGACACTGCGCCAAAACGACCTTTCGGAGACGAACGACAACACGGCGGTTTGATTACCAGTCAGATCGACACTGCGCCAAAACTACGAGATAAAGGAGCGCCGCAGGAAGAGGGTTTGATTACCAGTCAGATCGACACTGCGCCAAAACTGACCCGCTCATGGCGATAATCAACGGTGAGTTTGATTACCAGTCAGATCGACACTGCGCCAAAACTTACTACCCTTTCGCCGCTGCCCTACTTAGTTTGATTACCAGTCAGATCGACACTGCGCCAAAACGCGTACTCCGCCGCCTTCTGCGTGTCGCCAGTTTGATTACCAGTCAGATCGACACTGCGCCAAAACCCGGAATGTCGTAGGCGAGGTCAAAGCGCTGTTTGATTACCAGTCAGATCGACACTGCGCCAAAACTTTATCGCCAGTATTTCCTTCTCGATTGCCGTTTGATTACCAGTCAGATCGACACTGCGCCAAAACGACTCCATTCTCGGTCTCGACATTGTCGAGTTTGATTACCAGTCAGATCGACACTGCGCCAAAACCATTGGCCCAAAATCCCCACTGCAAAGGACGTTCAAATCTGACCGGTGAAGCTTCCTAGCTCTCAATAAAGTGCAGGTCAATGCACCTTTTACTTTCATGCTCATACGAGTTACTGTCAAGCTTGTTCTCCAGAAGCAAAACTCTCGATTTCTGAAAAAACACCTGGTCAAGAAACATTCTAAAGTCATTTTCTGACAAAAAAGTCTTGAGGTTCACGAACACGAGAACCCTCTTGTCGCCAGAGTCAAGAGCTAGGGAAAGGAAATTCAACTGGTTATCAAGGAACGACTTGCTCTCCTGATAGCTTACTCCGAATCCCATGAACTTGAGGTATCGCCTGAAATCCCACTCCTGTCCAAAGCTGAAGTCCGCATTCAATCCCATCCCAAGGGCAGCAAGCTGGGAGGCCATGGCACTTTGGAGCCCCTCGACAGCCCTACGCAGATCCTCGTCTTCCAGATACTCTCGCTCAATCCGTTTGAGCACCGAGCCCATAAAACCACGCTCGTCCCATGGCAATTGAAGCGGATTGTCAATCACGAGAAGAGCATCCCTGGGCTTAAGCTCCTCATCCCCATCCCAGACGGAATAGGGCTCATCGGCATACCTCCCCTCCCCTGACACGAGCGAGCGTACGAATCGCACGAACAGGGCCTGGTTCTCGACTTCCAACGTTGTGCAATTCCCAGGCTCAAGCTCAAGCGGCCTATCAAGCCCAGCGAAGACGAGCCTCATAAGACCAGCAGCTCCTCCATCGTGTCAACCTCATCGTACGCCGCACGATTACCCGTGATGTACTCCATCGTCGTGAACTGGGCCTCCGTGACCTTGAGCACTTGGACAAGGCCCGCCGGCGGCCTGTTCTTCCGAAGTCGTGCAACGGCATGGCCCGCTGCCCCATCGTTGACCACAAGCTTTGCGTAGACAGACTCTTGAAGCGGAAGATAGCCGTCCTTGAGCAGGAACTTCCTGAACAGCCGATAATTCTTGCGGTCTTTAGCCGTCTCGACAGGCAGATCAAAGAAGCAGATGAGCCTCATGTACCGGGACCTCCCCTCGCCGCTCATACGACGTCAAACGGCTCGATAGCATCAACGGACAGGCGCTTGGACAGCGCGTCTAGGCAGTCCTTGACATACAGGGAGATCACAGACGCAACTCTGTATGCCCCTCCCCTATACGGGATGGCTTGGTTGAGCATGTCCACGAGCAGGAGCTTGTCCTCCTTGGTAAAGTCGCCCTCGACATTGTCGAAAACAATGCGGTCGACGATGGGTCGAAACGGCTCCATCAGGTCGCAGCTCAAGTTGAACTGGTTGAACTCGTTATGGTGGCAGATGCCCTCCTGCGTGAGATAGCCCCTCGAGACGACCTCGCGATTGACGGACGAGAGCAGCAACGCATACCCATAGTTGAGCGCGGCGTTGATTGGCGTGTCGTCGTCTCGCGAGAAGTTGGGACCAAAGAGTGAGCGAAAGTAAACGTGAGCAGCATGGGCCTCGCGATTCGTGCTGTCTCCAGACCGGACTTCGAGCGCGATCTTCTCCAGTTGAGCAGCATCATCCTCTCGCGCCCTTGTATTCAGGACGCGAGATTGATGGATGATCTTGTCCTTGATAACCCTCTGCCACACCTGTTTCTTCGCGACGGGGCCCCATTCAAGCTGCTCTTCAATTCGAGCGCTTGTATTGTGAGCCCCATACAGCGGAAGATACTGACCCACCGGATCATGGCGCTCATCGGACACAACAAGAGAAATCTTCGATTTTGCAAGCTCGGACATCAGATATGCACTGATGAACACCTGGTTTGTATGCAGCACCAGCGTCTGGAATTCAGACAGGTGGACCTTGGCCGTATCGTCCTCCTTACGAACGACCATATAGCCACCCTTATAAGACAGCTTGCACGGACTCTCGATGACAACGCTCCTAAAGCCCGACACGGGTCTTCCTCTCGAACATGCCCGTCACGGACTGGTCGATGATGTAGAAGTCGACGTTGGGGTCACACAGGAGCTTTGACCTCGGAGGCCTTATCTTTCCCGCATTCTTCGACCCTCCCAAGAGACTGAGGTCGACAACGTTCGAGCCAGCATTGATGAGTCGGACTAAGCCGAGCACGACTTGTTGCTGCTCCCGGAAATCCAGCCTCTGAAATGCGTCATTATACTGAGATAGATTGAGCTGACGCAGCAAATAACCCTGCAGCGGCCCATCCTCGCATAGGAAGCTCACCCATATCTGGCCGAGAGAGCACCCGCCATTGGCATCGCCATGATCTCCAACGAGCAGCAATTGCTCATCAAGAGAAAACGCGGCCTCTCTTGCATTTCTGAACTCTTCAGCACCCGTCAGCAGTAAACGGCAGCCGTCAATCTCAACAAGCTGTTTCTTATAGATCTTCGCGCGCTCAATACGGACGAACTCGAGGCCAGATTCCTCCGCATCCCTCGTCGCTATCTCAATTAGCTTACCGGGGTCATCATCAACGCTGTCACGCTCCGCCACCGAGACCTGGCAGAATTTGAAGAACGGCTTACTCTTCTTCTTGGCCTCATAGATGAAGAAGTACGCGAACTGCTCTCGAGAGAAACTGCCAAACTGGTCAACAGGCAGATCACGCTTGAGAGGGAGACTCAGTTTCTTTCCACTTCGCGGCGAGTAGACCGTAGCATCCCAGAACGCGCCCGTATCCTCCTGAGGCATGCGAGAGATGTAGCACTGGCGATAGTTAAGCGCGCGGCGCATGCCCTCGAGCTCGGCCTCGGCGTCCCACGTGTCATGGAACACCTCGCCTGTCTCCTTGTCGAAGCCAGACGTCCTAAAGCTGTTGACCACAAATCCCGCCGATCCCGGCATGTGATGTGTATGGTTGAACTGCTTGGCCTGAGAGCTCACGTAATTCTTGATCACGTGCGTATAGCCAATGGGGTTGTCATAGATTCCCGGGTGCCTCATCTGGATGAACAGGCCAATCCTACAGGCCAGATAGGCATCATGCGCGTGATGGAAGTCGTTTGCCTCGCGGCATTTCACAAAGTCAGCGGCCTCACGCAGGTTGTGGGACATACTCGCCTTCACGGGAACAATCTTCGTCCCCTCGCCGGCATAGCGGGCCTCGAGAAGCGACTGCGCGAGCTTGACCATCTGGGAGGTCTCCACGAGCTGGCGCGCAACGAAGCCCTTCATGGCTCCCTCGGTTATGTGCGAGCGCGTGAGGTTCTTAAACTTCTTGTCACCGATGAGATGCACATCGTGCAGGGCTCGCCACTCGGAGCTCATCTTGCGGCGAATGCTCTCATCAAGAAGAAGCTCATCGGTCTTGCGCTGGTTCTCCTCGCGGTAGACAAGTGCCTTGTTCTCGAGGCTGTCGTCCTTGATGTAGGCACGCGGAATAATGTGGTCAACCTCGTAGAGGCCGGCGTTGGAGAGCTGGTTAATATCAATGGGGCGTCCCGAGTACAGGCACCTGCCGCGTTGCATGAAGTAGAGCGTGAGGCGCTCATCAAGATCGTTAGGCGAAGTTGCCTTGAGCTCCTCCCAAACCTTCGGATCCTCCTTCTTGAACGCCTCGAGGGCTTCCTTCAGCTGGTCATAGCGACGCTTCGTGCGCTTGTTCTTGTTCTTCTCGTCCTCGTCGCGCGTGACCTCGATGAAGACGTTCGCCGGGGCATGGCCAGCAATGCCCGCAATCTCGTCCACGATGCGGATGGCCTGGTTGAGGCTTCTGCGAATGGCGGGCGAGCCGGGAAGGTCGTTGACACCCAGCTCGCTGCCCTCTTTGGCGTAGTAGGCTCTGTTCGCAGCATCAACAGCCTTCTGGAAGCCCAGGTCCTCGTCACGAAGGGCCTCCATCATCACCATCGTCTCTCCGTTGCGACGCGTCGAGTTGGGGTTGCCCTCGCGCAGGACGTCCATGATGGAGACGCGGCGCCCGTTCTGCGCCTCGACTTTGATGCCACAGAGGAACTTCTTGGAGAGCCTGCCCCAGCCGGTGAGACGCTTCTTGCAGATGGCCTTGATCTGCGCGGCGTCGAGAAGGCCACTGCCGGTAGCACCAAACTCGTCCTCGAGCTTCTCCTTGAGAATCGCGCGATCCTCAAAGAGCGTGTTCCACAGGATGATGGTCTCGATATCCTCGTAGAGCTTGGAACCAGGCTCGACCTCCGCACCCGGGAAGATGTCCTTGGTGAAGAAGATGTACGAGGCAAGCTTGGACTCGAGCGCGCTCTCGCCCTGGCCACCTCTGACATGGGGGTGCGTTGCCTCGCCCTGCTGGACGAGCCAATCCCCAATGTTCTTATAGGTCACGCGGCGCTTCCTGTGGAACAGGTCGGTGATGATGCCCTCACGTTGAGCGGCGTCAAGCCGATGCCAGTCGTCTCCGTCTTCGCTCCAACGCACACCGTTGAGCTCGTTGAGCACGCAGAACTCCTCGTAAAGCAGTGAGCACTTGGGCAGAGTCTTCTCGCCTGCGAGATAGGTGCAGTCGCCCGTCATGCGCAGGATGAACTTCTCTGCGCTCTTGTTCTTGTCGATGACCTGATCCCAGTTCCACGGCGTGACGACGGCGTCTTCCATGCCAGGCTTGCGCTCGGACCATTGGAAGCGGTTCTTGTCATGAGCATCCTTGGGAGCGTTCTTGGCCGTGAGCGGTCCCACGTAGTACGGAATGCGGAAGGAGACGAGGCTCTCGATCTTTGCGGCGTCGCGCTTGAGGAACGGATAGAAACGCCCCTGGTTCTCGAGAATGGCCTTGAGCTCCTCGAGATGGAGCTGATAGTAGATGGCGCCGTTGTCGCTCGTCTTGAGCCTGCGGAGGAAGCGCTGCTGGCCAAAGCGCTCCATCATGTCGACGTAGCGCTCGTCGCCCTCGGCGCCCGTGCCCTTGAAGCGCTTCTCGACTTCCTTCTTGAGGTCGTCATAGCCAAGCTTGTGCAGGTTGTAGGCGGTATAGCCCTTGGCCTTGTCGTAGCTGTAGTCCTTTGACGGATCGTCTGGATCAAGCTCGTGGTAGGTGGGGCCACGGAAGAACTCCTCGAATTGGTCCTTGTCGAGGTAATCTCGGAAGAGCTTCTTGAGCGTCTCGAGGTCACTGTCGTACTGCTCGTACTTCTTGATCATGTTCGCGGAGATGCTCTCGCCAGGAGCGTAGGAGAGCAGACCCTGGAGCACGTATGCGGAGTAGACGCCGCAGAGCGCCTCGAGCAGAGTGGCGCAGTCGTCTGGACAAGCCTCCTTCAGGGCATCAAGGTCTTCCTCAGAGCCGAGGGAGACCTTGGTCTTCTCACAGGCGAAGTCGCCGAAGACATCCCTGAACTCAGCCGCAAGGCCGACCATGGCGCTCGCGAGGGCCTTCGACGCCTTCTTGGGATCGAGCTCGTCTGGGGCTGGAATCGTCACGAGAGGCTGAATCTGCTGGGCAAGCGAGGAACGGTTGAGCTCCTCCTCGTTGATCAGCAGCTTTGCAAGCTGTGAGCTCTTGTCGGCGGGCACGTCCTCCATTCCTCGCGAGACGCACCAATCCTTGAGCGCAGCGTAGAACGCCTTGGCCGCTGCCGTGGGGTTGGCGTCCTTGGACTTGAGGTTCTTCTCCTCTTGGCGAAGGAAGTTGCCGCGATGCTTCACGATGTTGTGGATCGCAAGGTAGACGAGGCGAAGATCAGCCTTCTCATCCGTCTCCATCAGCCACTTGCGCAGGTGATAGATGGTGGGAAAGCGCTTGTAGTAGTCGTCAACCGTGAAGTCGGTGCCGTTGAAGATGGGGTCGCCTTCCACGAGTCGCGACATGTTGAGCCGCGTGAAGAACTCGGGGTCAACCTGATCCATCTCGGCTTTGAAGAGACCTTGCAGAAGATCGAGGCGCCAGCGACGGCGGACGTAGCGGCGGCGCTGCCCACGGTGGACGCGCGCCTCCGAGGCGGGCTGCGCGCTGTCGAAGAGCCTGCTGCCCCAGGTGGGCTGCTTCTTGAAGTGAAGGAGCTTGCCGTTCTCGTCGACCACGGACCAGCCCACGGAGCCCGTGCCCATGTCAAGGCCGATGCTATAACGTCCGTCGAAGTTTCTGAGATTCATGATGGCACGTCCCATCGGTCGTGGTACATTCTGGATGTCTTCCGATTACCAGTCGGATCGACACTGCGAGTCAAAATACGGCTTTGCCAAAAATGCCTTCGGGCGCCACGTAGGTGGCAATTTGACTTCGCTGGGAGCCTCCTTCGGGAGGCTCCGTTGTTTTTAGGATAGCCGTTGCGGGCTCCCCTCTCGATTTCATCCTCTTGCCTCCCGCGAACGGTTACGGGGTCGTCGCGAGATGAGATGTGCTAGGTCTCCCGAGCGCTGGCGTCATCCGTTGGCGTCATGCGCTGGCGTCGTGAGCTCCGGCGTCATTGCAGGTGCGATTCTGCACGCTCAGACGGCACGCAGCGTGCAAAAACGCCACTCGAATGGCAGCAGCGTGCGGAACCGCCACGCGAATGGCAGCGGCACGTGCAAAACCGCCGCACGAATGGCGCGAGGCACACTGATACGACACGCATCGCAACAAAAAGGGGCCCGGCAGGCGCGCAACCTGCTGGGCCCCGATGGTGACGGTTTGACCCCATCCCCAGGTGTCACCGCCGCTACTTCAGCGTGGCGTACATCACGGCCTTGATGGAGTGCATGCGGTTCTCGGCCTCGTCGAAGACGACGGACTTCTCGGACTCGAAGACCTCGTCGGTGACCTCCATCTCGGCGATGCCGAACTTCTCGTTGACCTCCACGGCCGTGGTGGTGTTGAGGTCGTGGAAGCTCGGCAGGCAGTGCATGAAGATCGCGCCCGGCGCGGCCTTGGCCATGGCGGCGGCGTTCACCTGATACGGGCTCAGCAGCTTGATGCGCTCGCCCCAGAGATCTGCCGACTCGCCCATGGACACCCAGATGTCGGTGTAGACAACCGTGGTGCCGGCCAGGCCCTCGTCCAGGTCCTCGGTCAGCGTGATGGTGCAGCCGTTCTCGGCGGCAATCTCGCGGCACTGCTCCACGAGCGCGGCGTCGGGCATCTGCTCGGCCGGGCCGCAGGCGCAGAAGTCGATGCCGAGCTTGGCGCACACCACCATGAGCGAGTTGCCCACGTTGTTGCCCGCATCGCCCATGAACGTGAGCTTGTTGCCCGCGAGCTTGCCGGTGTGCTCGCGCACGGTGAGCATGTCGGCGATCATCTGCGTGGGGTGGAACTCCGTGGTGAGGCCGTTCCACACGGGCACGCCGGCGTTGGCGGCGAGGTCCTCAACGATGCTCTGCGCAAAGCCGCGGTACTCGATGCCGTCATACATGCGGCCGAGCACGCGCGCCGTGTCCTCGATGGACTCCTTCTTGCCCATCTGCGAGCTCTTGGGGTCCAGGTAGGTGACGCCCATGCCCAAATCCATCGCGCCCACCTCGAAGCTGCAGCGCGTACGGGTGGACGTCTTCTCGAACAGCAGCACGACGTTCTTGCCGTGCAGCCAGTCGTGCGCCTCGCCGGCCTTCTTCATGGCCTTGAGCTCGGCGGCGAGGTCAATGAGGTAGAGGATCTCATCCGTGGAGTAGTCGAGCAGCTTCAGGAAGTTGCGGCCGGAGAGGTCGACGCCCTTGGCCGCGTACGTCTCGTCTGCCTTCGTGTGGTTCATGGTGTCCCCTCTCACGGCGCCAATCGATCGGTGCCCGTTGCGTGTGTTGTTCGATGCTTCTCTTATTCAGATTCTTGCATAAACTATCGCAGAATCTAATGTTTTGTGATTATAGACACACTCTCTACGCGATACAAGCAAGAAGACGAGAGCGCGTGCCCCGTGGGCGCCGCCAGACCGCTCCTACACCGCATCCCTCACGAAGGGCATGCTCATGCAGCGAGGGCCGCCGCGACCGCGGGAGAGCTCGGAGCTGGGCAGCACGACAAGCTCGAGGCCCGCCTTGGCAAGTGCCTCGTTCGTGGCGGTGTTGCGCTGGTAGACGCAGATGCGCCCGGGCGCTATCGCAAGCGTGTTGGAGCCGTCGTTCCACTGCTCGCGCGCCGCGGCGATCGGGTCTCCCCCGCCGCAGCGGATGAGCCGCACGGCGTCGATCCCCAGGATGCGCGCGAGCACGCGGTCAAGCGGCTCGACGATCTCTTCGACGTCCAGCTCCCCCGGACGCGCGCCGGCCGTGATGCGGAACACCTGTAGCGTGCCGAGAATGGCCGGATGCACGGTGAACGTGTCCACGTCGATCTGCGTGAGCACGGTGTCCAGGTGCATGAACGCGCGGCTCTCCGGGATGCGCAGCGCATAGAGTTGCTCGACGGGGCACTCCTCGTCCCAGATCATGCGGCTTGCCATGGCGTCGATAGCCGCGGCCTCCGTGCGCTGCGAGATGCCCACGCAGATGGTGCGCTCACCCAGCACGAGGACGTCGCCACCCTCCACGTGATAGGCAAGGTCGCGGTCGTACCACAGCGGCACGTCGCGGTACTCGGGGTGGCACGCGAACAGGAAGCGGCCGTAGATGGTCTCGCGACGGCGCGTGGCCTGATACATCCGGTTGAGGTTGACACCCGGCCCCACCACGCAGAACGGGTCCCTCGTGAAGTAGAGGTTGGGCATGGGGTCCACGATGAGCTCGGTGTCAGGCTCGGCCGCGTCCCCGAGCGCCGCCACGAGCGTGGATGCGGAGCCCGCGCGGGCAGACGTTGCCGCCACCACGCCGGTGCCGGCAACGTAGCGGCTGCCAAGCGGCAGCTCCAGCTCGTGGCGCGTGACGCCCGCCATGGTCTTGAGCACGAGCTCGTAGGGGTCGCGGATGGAGTCGAGAAGCTCGCGGATGGCGGCAAGGGCCACGTTGTCGTGCACGCCGCACTCGGCGAGGTACTGGCTCGTGAACTCCGCACGGGCCCCCGGAACGGCCTCGAGGGCCTCGGCCACGAGGCGCTCGAGGTAGAGAACCTCCACGCCCTCGCGGCGCAGCAGCGCGGCAAAGCGGTCGTGCTCGGCCTGCGCCACCTCGAGGAAGGGGATGTCATCGAACAGAAGGCGCCCCAGGTCTGCCGGCATGAGGTTGAGCAGCTCGTTGCCGGGCCTGTGCAGGCAGACGCGGCGCAGACGGCCGATCTCGCTCGTGACGCTGAGCGGGGAGCTGGGCGCGGGCGCTTGAGCGGGCGATTGGGCAGGCGCGGGCGTGCCCGGAATCGAGGGCGTGCCCGGAATCGAGGGCGACGCCATGCTAACGCTCCCCCAGCTGGACGGCGATGTCCTCGTCGAGCTCTCGCAGCTCGGCGGGAACGCTGTCCAGCTCGCAGAGAAACGCGCCCGAGACGGCCGTGGCCTGGCCGCGGCGCACGGCGGCAAGCGCGGCGTCACCGCGTGCCTCGTAGGCGTCGGCCACGCGCAGCAGCGCATAGCAGACATAGGACGCGAGCGAGTCCGCGATGCCGGAGAGCTCCATCATCGTCACGAGCGAGCTCGCGTCCAGCGAGAGCGCCGTGGCCCCGTCCAGGTCGAGCAGCTCGCCAATGGCCTGCTCGAGGTCCGCGATGGCCTCCGGGTCCTGGTCGAGCAGCGCGCTTCGCAGGCGCCTCGTGAGCGCCTCGACAAAGCGCCGCGTCATCTCGGTGATGTAATCGCGCTGAAGCATGGGCAACTCCATACGTTTTGCGACGGGCGCGTCACCGGCCAGCCTGCAGGTGACGCGCCCATTCATTTCTATGCCTGCTCAATTCTATACGTCATGAGCACACGTTTATGCACCAAGCGGCAAAGCGGGCCGAGCGAAACACCGCGAGGGCGCCAAACGGGACCAAACGAACCCGTCCCCTTTGGTCCGTCATGCGCTTGCGGGCGGGGTGACGCCCAGGTGCTCGAACGCGGCGAGCGTGGCCTGGCGTCCCTGCGGCGTGCGTACGATGAGCCCGCGCTGCAGCAGGTAGGGCTCGTAGACGTCCTCGATGGTCGAGGGGTCCTCGCCCACCGAGCTCGCTATGGTGGAGAGGCCCACGGCCCTGCCGCGAAACGTCACCGCGAGCGCCTGGAGGATCTTCGTGTCCATCCAGTCCAGGCCCAGCTCGTCTATCTCGAAGAAGCTCATGGCCTCGGCCGCCACCTCGCAGGTGATGGCGCCTCCCGCACGCACCTGGGCGTAGTCCCTCACACGCTTGAGCAGGCGGTTTGCCAGGCGAGGCGTGCCTCGGCTGCGGCTTGCGATCTCAAGCGCGGAGTCATGGTCTATCGAGACGCCCAGAATGCCCGCCGAGCGCTCCACGATCTGCGCGAGCTCCTCCACCGAGTAGTAGTCGAGCCTGAACGAGATGCCAAAGCGATCGCGCAGCGGCCCCGTGAGGAGCCCCGTGCGCGTCGTGGCGCCCACGAGCGTGAAGCGCGGCACGTCAAGGCGGATGGAGCGCGCCGCCGGCCCCTTGCCGATGACGATGTCGAGGAAGAAGTCCTCCATCGCCGGGTAGAGGACCTCCTCGATGTTGTGGTTGAGGCGGTGGATCTCATCGATGAACAGGACGTCGCCGGCCTCGAGGTTTGTGAGGATGGCAGCGAGGTCTCCCGTTCGCTCGATGGCCGGACCGCTCGTGGTGTGGATCTTCGAGCCCATCTCGTTGGCCACGACGGTGGCGAGCGTCGTCTTGCCCAGGCCCGGCGGGCCCGAGAAGATCACGTGGTCAAGCGGCTCGTGGCGGCTCTTCGCGGCCTCGATGAGCACGCGCAGGTTCTGACGCACGCGCTGCTGTCCGCAGTACTCGTCGAGCGTCTGCGGGCGCAGGTTGCGGTCAATCTCGAGGTCATCGGCCGTGAGCTGCGCGGTGACGCTGCGCGGGGCGCCAGGCTCGTGCGTGCGCGCGGCCGGGGCGCCGAACAGGTCCTGCGAGGGGTCTGCCTCCCACATCTACGGCCTCCTCCCCAGGCGCTTGAGCGCGTACTCGAGCGCCGCCTTCGTGGTCGTGGCGCCGGCGTCCTCATGACCATCGAGCGCAAGCGTTGCCTCCTCGCCCGTGAAGCCCATGGCGAGCAGCGCGGCCATGACGTCGTCCTCCACGCCAGACCCGGCGGCAGGCGCCGTGGCCACGATGCCTCCGCGGGCTGGCAGCGACGCGGCCGTGGCCAGGCTCAGCAGCGTGGGGTCCTTGGCAAACACGCTCTCCAGCTCGAGCAGAAGGCGGCTCGCGAGCTTCTTGCCCACGCCCGGGACCGTGGCCATCATCCCGGCGTCCTCTGCCGCCACCACGCCCGCGAGCTGGGCGGGCGTGAACGTGGACAGCACGGAGAGCGCGAGCTTGGGGCCAACGCCGGAGATGGCGCACAGTCGGTCGAACAGCGAGCGCTCCTCGCGCGTGGAGAAGCCAAAGAGCGTCATGGAGTCCTCGCGCACGATGAGGCGGGCAAGCAGCGTGACGCCGGGCGTGCCCACCTCGGGAAGCGAGCCGGCCGTGACGGCCGAGACGCCCAGCTCGTAGCCCACGCCGCCCACGTCGAGCACCACGTGGCTTGCCGTGAGCTCCACGAGCGTTCCTGTCAGTTGGACGATCATGCGTCCACTCTCCTGTCATGTTCCGTCGAGGCGGTGAGCCCCGAGCGCGTCCTTGCGAGCGTGCGCGCGGCCGCCCCGCCCTGGGCCGCAGACATCGCGAACGTGCGGCTCAGGTTTGCGTGGCACACGGCCGCCGCGAGGGCGTCCGCGCAGTGGTCTGGCTTTGGGTCATGGTCAAGGGCGAGGACGTTGCGCACCATGTAGGTGACCTGGCGCTTGTCGGCCGCACCCGTGCCCACGACGGCCTGCTTGATCTGCATGGGCGTGTAGCTGGCAACCTCCACCCCGCACTGGGAGCACGCCACGAGCGCCGCCCCCCTCGCGTGGGCCGTGAGGATGGCCGAGCGCGTGTTCTGGCCAAAGAAGATGTCCTCGATGGCCACGCTGCCCGGCTCGTAGCGGCTGATGGCCTGCTCGACCTGGGCACAGATCTGGCCGAGGCGCTCGTGGAGCGGCTCGTCTGCCTCCGTGTGGATGCAGCCGTATGCCCGCGCGCGGGCAACCGAGCCGCGCGTCTCGATGACGCCCCAGCCCGTGTTTGCCAGGCCCGGGTCTATGCCCAAGACGATCATGCGCGCTCCCCTCGCCCTCCTCGGCAACCGAACATAGGTTCTAGTTTAGCACGACGCGCGGGGCGCCACGCCGAGGACGCGCACCGGAGGGGCACCGTCCTTGCTCGCGGCCGCAGTCGCTAGTTGTCGGAGAACATGCCACCGGGCCACGTGCCGCCCTGCTCGCCGCGCAGGCGACGGCCGTCGGAGAGCTCCTTGAGGTATCCCATGAGCTCCGAGATGCGCGGGGCCATCTGGCCCGCGGTCTCGGGAGAGATGGAGAAGGACACGGGCATGCCGGACGCGGGCACCTGCGCGCCCGGGGCGGCAGACGCCTTCTGCGCGGGCCTCATCGGTCGCTGACGCGGCTGGGAGATGACGTCTGCCACGGACGAGACGAGGCGGCTCGCGGCGGCCTCGTCGGCCGGGCGGTCCTTCCACGCGTCCATCGCCGGCCGTTGGGCCTCGCCAAGCGAGCGCGCCGAGACCACGGGATAGGCCGGGCCCTGGCTGCGCCACGCCTCGAGCGCGCGGAGCCGCTCGAGCACGAGGGCAACGCCCTGCTCGCCCAGCCTCGAGCCGGCGAGCTCGCCCACGCCGGCGCCGCGCTCGATGCGCAGCAGCAGCAGGGCGTCGAGCTCGGAGAGGCGCAGCTCGTCGGTCTGGGCGGCCTGCTTGAGCCCCAGGCCCGTGGGCACGCGGAGCCTGGCAAGGCACCCGGCGGGGATGACGGGCGACACCGCGTTGCGCTTGCGCGCGGCCGCCGCCACGTCGGAGCGGTACACGTCGCCAAACGGCGCGAACGCGCAGGCGCGCACGACGGGAGTCGCGGCACCCGCGCCCGTGCCCACCGCAAGCATCGTCTTGTCGGCGCACGACAGCGCAAGCAGCTCGCCCGCCGCCGCGAGCGTGCCCAGGCGCGTCTCGACGAGAGAGGGCACGACGCCCTCCTCGCCGTCGCCGCCCAGGGCCTCGGCCGCGACCTCGAGCCCCCTCGCGGACAGCTCGTCGACGTCACGGATGCGCAGGTTGCGCACAAGCTCGCGGGCGTCTGCCAGGGCGTCTTCCTCGGCCCAGACGAGCGCATGGACCCGCAGCGGGCCCACGGCGTCCACGGCCACGGCCGCGGTGGCGGCGCTCGCAAGCGAGCCGTCCACGACGAGCGCCACGCCCGACAGGCCGCGCTTGTTCACCTGGTCTCGCACGGAGGTCGCGGCGCTGCGCCACAGGAGCGTGGCACGGTCGTACGCGGGCGGCGCAACCGGCTCGGCAAGCGGGCCCTCGGAGCGCACGTCGACGTCGCAGACGAGCAGCTCCTCGCCAAACGACGAGGCCGCGGCCGCAAGCTCGCCCCACGGGGCCATGACGAAGCTCCCGCCGCAGTAGACCATGTCCTCGTAGGCCCCCGAGGCGCCGGCCACGGCGAGCCATGCGTCGGCATCGGCCGCCTCGGGCACGAAGCAGCCGTCCGAGACGGCGGGCGCCAGGCTCGTCATCTCGTCGTCGGTGTCGTAGCCGTCCACGGGCATGAGGCAGATGACGTCGGCGTCGAGGTCGCCGGCGCAGAAGGCGTCGAGGTCGCCGAGCGAGAGGGCCACGCCCACATGGGCGCCGCCCACCTCTATGACGGCAGGGTCGATGAGCCGCGCGGCCTGGCCGCCCGCATCCCCCAGGCGGGCGTCCGCGTCAAGGCGCTCGCGGATGCCTCGCGCCACGGCGTCGACGCTGCCGGGACCGATGGCGTCGAGCATGCTCGTGAGCGAGATGGGCACGGCCGCGCCGTCGCGGACGTAGGCCACGTCATAGGTGGGCACGCCGGTGATGTTGGACGTGTAGGGCACGAGCGCGGGCACGCCGATCTGCTCGGCCAGTGCCCCCAGGGCGCGCGTGGCGTCGAGGAGGTAGGCCTCGTTGGCGGCAAGGCCCATCGGGTCCGGGCCCATGAGCACGGGCGCGCCGAACACGAGAAGGTCCGCGCCGAGCTCCTCGGCACGGCGGCCATAGGCGGCCATGGCGCTCACCGTGGCGTCGAACGCGCCCGGCGTCGAGTTCATCTGGGCGATGGCGATCTTCATGTGGCAAGCCTTTCGGGAGAACCAATCGCTTCGGTCGCAGGCTATCCTACCCCCGCGGGGCCGCGAGCAGCCGCACGCCGTGCTCGGTGTCCCGAACGTGCGTGCACGCGGGCTCGCGCAGCGCGAGCGCCGCCGCAAGCAGGTCTCCCGCGCAAGACGAGAGGTGCAGGGCCGCCGCAATGGCCCCAAGCAGCGGAAACCCGAGCGCACACGGCACCGCGAGAAGCACCGCGCTCATGACGGCCGCGGGTCCCAGCAGCACCACGACAAAGCGGCCGCGCGCCAGCACGAGGCCGGGACAGCCCGCATACAGCATGCCGGCGGCATGCCCGTAGCTCACGCGGACTCCCGGCCCTCCCATGAGGCGAAACAGCGCACCGTGGATGAGCTCGTGGGCGGGCAGCGCGGCCAGGCTCACGACGATGAGCGCGGCGAGCCACGCCGCGACGCCACCGCCGAGGAGCACGTCCGCCTCGATAACGCCCGGAAGGGCGCCCAGGGCCACGAGCAGCGCGATGGGCGCGGCACCGCCCGCAAGCAGCGCCGCGCTCCAAGCCGCGAGCCGGCCGCGCAGCGCCTCGTCCGCGAGAAAGTCGATGTCGAGCAGGGTCCTCATCGCGCGTGGCCCGGCGCCGGCGCGACCACGTCAAGGCGAATCTCGTAGAGGTTCGTCCAGCCCGTGAGGTCGAGCCCCTCGTAGGGAAACCACACCGGCCGGTGCAGCGTGAAGCCCAGCTCGCGGTAGAGGCGGTTGGAGAGGCTCTGCGGCGAGGTGTTGATGCGCAGCGCCCGGCAGCCGCGCGTGATTCCCTCGCGCGCGTAGGCCGCGAGCAGCGCCGTTGCCACGCCGCGACCGCGGGCGGCGGGGTCGGTCGCAAGCAGGTGGCACGTGAGCATCTCGCCAGGGGCAAGCGGCTCCCAGTCCGCCTCGACGCCAGGCAGGCCAAAGTCGCCGTCGAGCGACATCGCGCCGAGCACGGGCGCGCCCGGTCGCTCGCCTCCGCGCTCGAGGGCCACCCACGTGGTGCCCTCGCGCAGGCGGCGGCTCACGTCGTCGGGCAGCGGCCAGAAGCCACGGCGCCAGCCGCACGTCTCGCGGCCGGGGACGTCGCAGGCGTCGAGCAGGTGGCCATACATTGCCTGGATGGCGGGCTCGTCGGCAGCCACGGCGCGGCGCACGACGATGTCCTCGGGACCCGGCGCCACGTGCGCCCCCGCGGCGTCGACGCTCACGAGCGGGTTGTGGCGGCGGCGCGGCTCATGGGCGCGGATGTGCGCGAGGAGCTCCGCGGCGGCGTTGGCGGTCGCACGCTCGGGCAGCGGTGCCACGCTGAGGGCACGGGCGGGGGCCTTCTGCGCGATGGCGCCCGCAAGCGGGCCGGCAAGGTGCGCCTGCGTGACGCCCAGGCGGCTCATGGCCTCGAGCGCGCCCGCGGCACCCGGGACCTCGCCTCCCACGGTGACGACGCTGCGGCCGCTGTCGAGCAGGGAGGGCACGAGCTCGCCCGCGTCTTGCGCGGAGACGCCCGCGAGGACGACGGGCGCCGGCTCGTAGGTGACGCCGAACGGCGTACCGGGCTCATCGGCCACGCCCTCGGGCGCACAGACGGCCGCGGCCAGCGGCTCCGCCCCCGGCACATCGATGGTTTCCTCGCACGTTGGAGCCCTCATGCCGCCTCCCCTGCCGGCCGCCCTGTCTTTCTCGCCCAGCATAGCCGAAGCGAAGGCGCCGTTCGCGGGCAGAGCCCATCCGTTTGCCGACCGGACACGGGGCGCGGGCGCGGGTCGTAGGGCCACGAACTCGGCTGTCAGGTTCCTGTTTGGCGGAGTCGGGATTCTCGTCAGGTCCATGTGCGACCATCCGACGCAGCCAAAACCGCGGAGGCAGCCATGCACGCTCCCCTGATCTTGTCGCACGAGACGGCGCTGCTCTACCACCGCGCCGCCCGCCTCGCCCAGGCGCGTGGACGCGAGCTGAGGTTAGGCGACGCCCACGCAAGTGCCCCGGCACACGCACGAACGATCGCACGTCAGCTTGGCCTCGTCGCCCCGTTAGACGTCATCGGAACGTCATCGCGGTCAAAGTCCCTGAGCGTGCATGCGGCACGAGGCGGAATTCCGAACAGCCAGCTCGCACCCATCGCGGCGGACGTCCTCGCCTGCTCTCCGCAACTCGCCCTTTGCCAGATTGCCGGATCATGTGGCTCCACGAGTCTCGGCCTCTACGCATTTGAGGCTACGGGCACCTTTGCAATAGACAAGGGCGCACAGGCCGGGTTCGAGAACGACCTCGCGCCCCTCACCAGCACGTCTGAGATTCTCGAATGCCTTGGGCAGCTCGAGCATGGCGCAGACAGCCGGTGGGTGCGCGAGCTCAGACGCCTTCTCGGCTATCTCTCGGACGGTGCCGCCTCACCCGCCGAGGCAAAGCTGGCGCTCGCCATTGGCTCCCCTCGCTCGATGGGAGGGCAGGGACTGCCAAGACCCGAGCTGAACATCGATATCCCGCTCGGCCGCAAGCTCGCCATGCTCACGGACAAGCAAAGCGTGAGGCCAGACCTCCTCTGGCACGAATGGGGGCTTGCTCTTGACTATCTCGGCCAAATCCACGCAGACCCAAGGAGGATGGAGCAGGACGTCGGTCGCGACAACGCCATCTCGGCGCTCGGCCTTCATCACATTCAGGTGACAAAGCTCCAGCTACAGCGCCCTGATCTCTATCGCGGCCTCATGGACGAGCTCAGGATGCGACTTGGAGCGCGGCAGCACATGCCCACGCCCAAGGTCGTGGCAAAGCAGGAGTCGCTTCGCCATCTCTTGTTTGGAACAGCAAGAGACGATGGATTCGGGCCGATCATCTTCTGAGCGACCGAGCAGCTCGGCGACCAAACGCGCCCCGATGTACAAAACGGACTCAGATCGTAGGGTTTAATCGCCATGTCTCGCCACAACTGAGTCACAACCGATAAAACCCGAGATAAATTCGGCTCCCGTAATCAAGAGACAGACGATTTGCGCACGTTTTGTACATCGGGGCCGAGAATGTCATCGCGAGGCAAGCCGATGGGACGAGAACGGCGGCGAGCGCGGGGACGTGGGCGGCAGCGCCCACGTCCGCAACGGCGCACAAGAAAGGCGCCCGCGCGGGGGCGGGCGCCGGAGCGGTTACTTCTTGTACTGGCTCTCGTGCTTGCGGAAGAAGTCGAAGCGCGGGGGCAGCTCCACGATCGCGTGCTCATCGGGGTTCTCGCCCAGCGCGGAGGCAAGCTCGCGCGGCGTGGCGAGCGCGTGCTCCCAGCTGAAGAAGTCGTGCGTCGCAAAGCCCATGTGCTCGGCCATGAGCTCGCAGCCCGCGGGCACGGCAGGGTGCATGAGCAGCGCCGTCGCGCGCAGCGCGGCGAACGCGTCGGCGAGGGCGGCAACGTAGGCGTCCGCGTCATCGCCGGCGGCCTTGCTCGCGCCGTCCCAGCGCTTGTTGGCCGCACGGCAGAACTCCTCCACACCGGCAAGCGCGCCGTGGAAGTCAAGGTCGTGCACCGTGCGCTCGAACTCGAGCGTCACGCGGCGGCACTCCTCGGCCACCTCGGCGCTCGCCTCGACGGCCGGCAGCTTGCCGCCGCAGGCCTTCGCGGCGCCGTAGAAGCAGCTGCGCGCCAGGCGGTTGAAGATGTTCGTGAGAAATGCGCTCTCCTTGAGGGCCGGGTCCACCACGCGCGGGTCGTCCTTGACGAGGACCTCCTCGCCCGTCCTCTTGTCCTTGTGGCTCACGCTCGTGTCATAGGGCTTGGGCGAGAAGCTCACGGCCTTGGCGTCCAGCGCCAGGCTCAGCCAGTGGGCGCGCAGCTGCTCGGGCGTGTAGTGGTCGAGCAGCTCGGCGGCCATCGGCGGCTTGATGGCGCCGGAGCTCGAGGCCTTCTTGTTCATGAACAGCACGTGGTAGTTGGCCACAGGCGTGGTCTGCTTGAGGCCCCAACCCATCGCCTCCCACATCGCGGGCTGCGCCACGCAGTAGAAGTAGATGTTGTCCTGGCCGATGAACTGGAAGACCTGCGAGTCGTCCGCGCACCACCAGTCGCGCCAGTCCGTGGAGGAGTAACGACCCTCCTCGGAGGTGGCGAGCGCCGTCTGCGAGAAGGAGATGGGCGCCCACAGGCTCTCGGGCCAGCACCAGACCGTGAGGCCGGAGACACCCTCGAGCTCGGGCGCGGCCACGCCCCAGTCGATGTTGCCCGTGATGCGGAACGGCAGCAGGCACTTGCCCGTGCGGAAGCGAACGTGGGCGGCCTCGAGCACCTCGCGGGCCTCGTCGCGGGCCTCCCAGTCCGCGAACTCCACCGAGAAGCTCGCCTGGTTTCCCTGCGGCTCGTGCACCGTGTGGGCGGGGAGCTTCTCCGCGGCGGCGTCGAAGGCCTCGCGCAGCTCGTTCTTGATGTAGATGACCGGGGCCACGAGGCTCTCGCGCACCGTCTTGGTCACCACGCCGCGCACCTGCGGGTCAGCGTCCCACTCGTCCATGAGCTCGTCGAGGGCGTCGCGGAAGGCGGGCAGGTCGAAGTACCAGTTGTCGCACGGGCGCAGCTCGGGCTTGGTGCCCGTGAGCTGCGAGACGGGGTTGATGAGCTCCTCGGGGTCGAACTGGTGGCCCAGGTCGCACTCGTCCGCGTAGGCCTTCTCGGACTTGCAGCCGCGCACGGGACAGTGGCCGATGACCTGGCGGCCGTTGAGGAACGTCTGGGCCTGCGTGTCATAGAACTGCAGCGTGGAGCGCTTCTTGAGCACGCCGCGCTCGTAGAGGCGGCGGATCCACTCGTCCGTGAGCTTGGCGTGGAAGGTGCGTGCGGGCTCCAGGCCCGAGCCGGAGTAGATGTCGAGCGAGATCTCGTAGGCGTCGAGCGCCGCCTTCTGGTTGTCGTGGTGGCCGCGCACGTAGTCGGTGATGGTGCCGGAGAACTCGCCGGCCTCCGTGAGCTTGCGGTAGCCCTCCATGATGGGCGAGCCAAAGCAGTCCGTGCCCGAGACGAACAGGACGTTCTGCTCGCCGATGCGGTCACGCAGGAAGCGGGCGAAGAAGTCGGCCGGGACGAACACGCCGGCGATGTGGCCGAAGTGCAGGTTCTTGTTGCCATACGGCATGCCGGCCGTCACGACGGCGCGCGCCGGGAAGTGCGGACGGGAGGATGCGGTTGCTTCAGTTGCCATGCGAGCCTCTCTCGATTGAGCGTCAACCTACCTATTCTCGCACTTCTCGGCCGCGGGCGCACACAGCGGGCGCGGCGCGGCCGCGGGCATCCCGCGGGCGTCCCAAAGGTCTCTGACACCTTTGGGAACACCTTGGGGACCTACTGCCCAGGGAAGCGGACGCAGACCGTGGTGCCGTGGCCGGGCTCGCTGTCGAGGGTGAGCGCAGCGCCGTGCAGCGTGGCGGCGTGCTTCACGATGGCAAGTCCCAGGCCCGTGCCGCCCGTCTCGCGCGAGCGGCTCTGCTCGCCGCGATAGAAGCGCTCGAACACCTTGGCCTGCTGCTCGGCGGGGATGCCGGAGCCAGAGTCTGCCACGACGAGCAGCGGGCACTCGTCCTCCAGCGACACCGAGACGTCAACCCAGCCGCCCTCGTGGTTGTAGCGGATCGCGTTGTCGCACAGGTTGTAGACGAGCTCGTCGAGCAGGCGTGGGTAGCCCTGAACGACGCACACCTCGCCGGCGGCGGTGATGGAGACGCCCGTCTTCTCGGCCACGGGAGCCAGGCGCGTCGCCACCTCCCTTGCCACGTGCAGCAGGTTCACGGGCTCGGGTGCGCCGAGCAGGCTCGCGTCCCCCGAGCGCTCGGACTCGTCGAGCTTGGAGAGCGTGAGGATGTCGTTGACGAGCTCGGTCATGTGATGGGCCTCGTCGTAGATGTGCCCGGCGAACTCCGGGACGTCCTCGGGCCTCGCGATGCCGTCACGGATGAGCTCCGAGGCACCCGAGATGGACGAGAGCGGCGTCTTGAGCTCGTGCGTCACGTTGGAGGTGAACTCGCGGCGCATGAGGTCGGCGCCGCGCAGCTCCTCGACCTGCTCGGAGATGCGTTCGACGAGCGGCTCGATCTCCACGTAGGTGACGGCGGCGTCGGGCTCTGCCGGGTCGATGGCGAGGATGGGAGAAACGAGGCGGTCTGCCACGAGGCGCGAGACGGCCCAGCACACGGCGATGATGACGAGCACGACGGCGCACACGAGCAGCAGGTCGTGGCGCAAGGCGGCCGCGGCGCCGTCTCGATCGACCGCCAGGCGCAAGACGTTGCCGTTGGCAAGGCGGACGGCGCGGTAGACGGACACGTGGCCGCTCGTCTCGGAGTCGCGCTCGGCAGAGCCGGTGCCGTCGGCGAGCGCCTCGGCGATCTCTGGGCGGTCGGCGTGGTTGGGCATGGAGGCCACGCTGTTCTGGTTGTCATAGAGCACGGTGCCGTCCGTGCCCACGAGCGTGACGCGCACGTCGCCGGAGTCAAAGGCCGTGAGGCGCATGACGTCCGTGTCGTCGCCGCGCAGCGACGCGCGCACCACGCGACACTCGCTCTCGAGCATGCGGCCGGCGTCATCGACCGTCACGGACTGGTAGATGAGCGAGGAGCACACCAACACGGCGATGGCCGCCACGGCCGCGATGGCCGAGAGCGCGATGAAGAAGCGCCGGGCAAGCGACGGCCTGCTCGGCGCCTTCTGGCGCTTCTCTTGCCCGCGGGTAGGATCCTGGTCGATGCCCTTCTCGGCCCCGGTCTGCTCGCTCATGCTAGCCCCTCAGTCTGTAGCCAACCCCTCGCACGGTCTCGATGAGGCCCGCGGCGTCCCCCAGCTTCTGGCGAAGCGTCTGGACGTGGACGTCGACCGTGCGGCTGCCGCCGTCGAAGTCCCAGCCCCACACGCGCTGCAGCAGCGTCTCTCGGTTGAACACGACGCCCGGGTTCCTCATGAGAAACGATAGCAAATCGAACTCGCGCACCGTGAGATTAAGGGACACGCCGTCGGCGGACGCCTCGTGCCGGGACGGTGAGAGGCGAAGCGGTCCCACCTCGAGCACGTCCGAGACGGGCCCGCGCGCGGCGGGCGCGGCCTTGGAGCGGCGCAGCAGCGCGCGCACGCGGCTCACCATCTCCATCATGCCAAAGGGTTTGGAGAGATAGTCGTCCGCGCCGGCGTCGAGCGCCGTCACGGTGTCGAGCTCGGTGTCGCGGGCCGTGAGCATCATGACAGGCACGCTCGCCAGGCCGGGCGTCTGGCGGATGCGGTGCAGGATCGTGAGGCCGTCCGTGTCCGGGAGCATGATGTCGAGCAGCACGGCGTCGGGCACGCGCTCGGCGCACGCGCGGCGAAACGCTGCGTCGTCCGGCAGGCCACGCGCCTCGATGCCTGCCTGGGACAGGGCATAGACCGCCAGCTCGCGGATGTTCTTCTCGTCCTCGACGTAGTAGATCACGGGTTCGCTCCCAGACGCTGATGCCTCCACTTGGCGCCTACGCCTCCTCGGAGGGGATGACGTGGCCGCCAGGGGTAAGCATACGCTCGCCACGGGTGCGGAAGAACGTCCAGTCGGCAACGTGCTGCGCCTTGTCGCCGATCCGCTCGAAGTACTTGGCCACCATGAGCAGCTCGGGCAGGCTCGCCGGCGACGGGTCGCCGGTGCGGATGAGCTCCACGACCCTGGCCTCCACCTGCGCGTAGGCGGCGTCAAGCTCGTCGTCTGCGTCGATGACGGCATGCGCGGCCGCCTCGTCGGAGCCGCAGAAGGCGGCCACCGCCCGCTCAACCATCCCGGCGGCGCGCTCGGCCATGGACCCGAAGCGCTCGCGCAGGCCGTCGAGGGCGCCCTCGGGCATCTCGGAGAAGATGAAGGCGACGTCGCGCGTCATGGAGTCGATCTGCGAGAGGTCGGAGACGATGCGGAACGACGCCGAGACGAAGCGCAGGTCCTCGCCCACGAGCGGCTGCTGCATGAGCATGATGTCGAGGCACAGGCCCTCGATCTGGCCGCGCAGGCGCTCGGCGGCCTTGCGGCCCTCGAGGATGCCCGTCTCGGCACCGTGGTCTCCTGCCGCGGCGAGTCCGGCGGCGCGCGTGTCGGAGGCGGCCTTGTCGCCGAGGCGGCCGAGCAGCGCCGCCATGTCGTCGAGCTGCTTGAGGAACTTCGTGCGGGTAACCATCAGCTGAACCTCCCTGACAGGTATTCTTGCGTACGCCTCTCCCTGGGGTTCGAGAACAGCTCGCTGGTGGGGCCGGCCTCGATGAGCTCGCCCAGGTAGAAGAAGCAGGTCTTGTCGGCCACGCGCGTGGCCTGCTGCATGTTGTGCGTCACGACGACGAGCGTGTGCCGCTCGGCGAGCCTGCCCATGAGCTCCTCGACCACGAGCGTGGAGATGGGGTCGAGGGCGCTCGTGGGCTCGTCCATGAGCAGGACGTCGGGGTCCGTGGCCAGGGCGCGCGCGATGCACAGGCGCTGCTGCTGGCCGCCGGAGAGTCCTAGGCCGCTGCTGTCGAGCTTGTCTCTGACCTCGTCCCAGAGGGCCGCCTCGGTGAGGCAGCGCTCCACGAGCTCGTCTGCCTGCGCGCGGCCGAGCTTGCCCATGCGGGCCGGCCCGTACAGCACGTTGTCGCGGATGCTCATCGGGAAGGGGTTGGGGTGCTGGAACACCATGCCCACGTGGACGCGCAGGGCGTTGGCGTCCATGGAGAAGACGTCGGTGCCGGCAAAGCGCACGGAGCCCTCGGTGCGCACGCCCTGCACGAAGTCGCACATGCGGTTGAACGTGCGCAGCAGCGTCGACTTGCCGCAACCCGAGGGGCCGATGAAGGCCGTGGCGCGACGGGCGGGGATGTCGAGCGTGACGTGCCTGAGGGCCTGGAAGTCGCCGTACCAGAGGTTGAAGTCCTCCACGGCGAGCGCCGAGGGGGCATCCTGGAGGGCGCGATGGGCCCTCGTGTCAAAGTCCTTTGCCATCTGATCAGCCAAACCTTCCGCTCAGGTAGTCGGACAGACGCTGGTCCTTCGGCGCCATGAAGATCTGCCTCGTGGGGCCGGTCTCGACCATGTCTCCCATGTAGAAGAACGCCGTGTTGTCCGAGACGCGCGTGGCCTGCTCCATGTTGTGGGTCACGATGGCCACGCAGATGCCCGAGTCCGCGATGGAGCGGATCGTCTGCTCCACGGTGAACGTGGAGATGGGGTCGAGCGCGGAGCACGGCTCGTCGAACAGCACGACGTCGGGGCTCATCGCGAGCGTGCGCGCGATGCACAGGCGCTGCTGCTGGCCGCCGGACAGGGACAGGCCGCTGCAGTCGAGCTTGTCCTTGACCTCGTCCCAGAGGGCCGCCTGGCGAAGCGAGCGCTCCACGAGCTCGTCGGCCTGCTCGCGCGAGCCCGCCATGCCGTGGCGGCGCGGGGCAAACAGGATGTTCTCGCGGATGGACTTGCGGAAGGGCGTGGGCTGCTGGAACACCATGCCGATGGAGCGGCGCAGCTCGAAGAGGTTCTCCTCGCGCGTGTTGACGTTGCGGCCGTGGTAGATGATCTGGCCGCTGACGTCGCAGGCGCGGATCTCTCGGTTCATGAGGTTGAGGCAGCGCAGGAAGGTCGACTTGCCGCAGCCCGAGGGGCCGATGAGCGCCGTGACGGTGCCGACGCCGAAGGAGAGGCTCGTGGGGTGCAGGGCCTCCTTGACGTGGTTGTAGCGCACGGTGACGTCACGCGTCTCGAGCGCGTGCTCGCCGGACGCTGCCGCGGCGAGCGGCGCCTGCCGGTTCAGGGTCTCACTCATTCGCTCGTCAGCCTCCTCGCGAGCGCCTGTCCGGCAACGCGGGCGAGCACGTTGAACAGCAGCACGCAGATGATGAGCACCGCGGCCGTGCCCCACACGATCTCGTCGTTGCCGGGGGTGGGCTCCATCTTGAGCTTCCAGATGTGCACGGCGAGGGTCTCGGCCGGGCGGAAGATGTTCCAGGGGCTCCTGGGGCTCGTGATGGCGGCGGCGAAGTTGATGCGCGCGGCGGCCGAGCCCGAGGTGAAGATGAGCGCGGCGGCCTCGCCGAACACGCGACCGGCGGAGATGACCACGCCGGTGACGATGGCGGGCATGGCGGCCGGGAGCAACACGTTTATCGTGGCCTCCCAGCGCGTGAGGCCCATGGCCAGGGCGGCGTCGCGCTGCGACTGCGGGACGTCGGCGAGCGCCTGCTGGATGACGCGCACCAGGATGGGGATGTTGAACATCGTGAGCGCCAGGGCGCCGGCGATGATCGAGATGCCCCAGCCAAGCACCACGACGAAGAACAGGCTGCCGAACATGCCCACGACGATGGACGGCAGGCTCGAGAGCGTCTCGATGGCCGTGGAGGCGGCCGAGGTGATCCAGTTGTCGGGCGCGTACTCCACGAAAAAGATCGCGGCGCCCAGGCTGATGGGCAGGCTGATGACGAGCGTGATGACCAGCATGTAGAACGAGTCGAACAGCTGCGTGGCGATGCCGGGCAGAGTCTTGTCGGCCGAATCGTTCACGAGAAAGCCCGGCTGGAAGACCTTGCCAAGGCCGCGGAACAGGATGTAGGCCACGATGGCGGCCAGAAGCAGCAGCACGAGGCCGGCGATGGCCGTGAGCACGCCCGTGGCGAGGCGGTCCTGGGCCCCGATGCGGCGAGCGTGCGCGTCGAGGTCGATGCCCGCGCGGGCCTGCTCGGGCGCGGCTCCCGCAGCGGCGGCGGGCTGGGCGGAGGCTCTATCCATTCCTCTTCGCTCCCCTCTTGCCGATGACGTGGATGATGACGATGAACAGCAGGCTCATGCCCATGAGCAGAAGGCCCAGGCTCCACAGCGCGTGGTACTCCACCGAGCCGGTCGTGGCGTTGGCAAGGCCGCTCGTGAGCGCGGTGGTGAGCGTGGCCGCCGGGTCGAGAAGCCCGCCGGGCATGGCCTTCTCGACGCCGCCGATGACCATCTGGACGGCGAGCGTCTCGCCGAAGGCGCGCGTCATGCCCAGGATGATGGCCGTCATGAGGCTGGGAAGCGCGCTCTTGAGCACGACGTGGCACACCGTCTGCCAGCGCGTGCAGCCGAGCGCGTAGCTGCCCTCGCGGTACTCGTTGGGCACCGCGGCCAGCGCGTCGATGGACAGCGTCGTGACCGTGGGCAGAATCATGACCGCGAGCACGATGGCGCCCGACAGGATGCCGGCGCCCGTGCCGGCGGCGTCGCCAAAGACCGCGCGCATCGCGGCGTTGACCACCGTGAGGCCGATGAGGCCGTAGACGACGCTCGGGATGCCCACGAGCAGCTCGATGAGCGGCTGGAACACGCGTCGGCCAAAGACCGGCTGCACCTCGACGACGAAGACGGCCGATCCCAGGGCGACGGGCAGGGCGAGCAGCGTCGAGAGGATCGTGACGGAGAACGAGCCCACGATGAGGGGCAGCGCGCCAAAGCGGCCGTCGGTGGGGATCCAGTTCTGCCCGGTGATGAAGCTGCCAAAGTCCACGCCATCGACGAAGAACGTGGTAAGGCCCTGCTCGGCCACCATGACGATGAGCGTCACGACGACGAGCGCCACGAGGGCGACGCACGCGCCCGTGAGGCCAAGGCCGACGTTCTCGAGGCTGCGCTTTGGCATCAAGCGTTTAGCCATACGAGTCCTTTGCATGAGAGGTGCGGCGGCGCGCCCACGCGGGTGGCTGGCGCGCCGCCGCACAAAAGGGAGGAAGGGTCGCGTTGCCCTAGGCGGCGGAGATGGTGCCGGAGGCGTCCTTCTTGACCCTCATGCCGGTCAGGGGGATGAAGCCCTTCTCCTCGACGAGGCTGCCCTGGACGTCGTCGGAGAGCATGTAGTCGATGAACGCCTTCGTGACGTCATCGGCGTCGGCGGCGGTGTACATGTGCTCGTAGGACCAGATCTTGAAGTCGCCGGACTCGACGTTGGCGCTCTTGGGCTCCACGCCATCGACCTTCAGGGCCTTGAACTTGGCGTCATCGAAGTAGGAGAAGGCGAGGTAGGAGATGGCGCCGGCCGTCTGCTGGAGCTTCTCGACCACGGTGCCCGAGGAGTCCTCCTCGGCCACCGGCTTGAAGGAGTCGGGCACGCTGACACCGGCGAGCACGGCGCCCTCGAACGTGGCGCGGGTGCCGGAGCCGGCCTTGCGGTTGATGACCTGGATGGGGCCGGCGGTGCCGCCAACCTGGCTCCAGTCCGTGATCTGGCCGGTGAAGATGCCGCGGAGCTGCTCGGTGGTGAGGCCGTCGACGTCCACGTCGCTGTTCACGACCGGGCCCATGCCCACGACGGCCACCTGGTTGTCCGTGAGCTTGGCGGCGTCTGCGGCGTCGAGCTTCTCCTCGGCGAAGATGTCGGAGCGGCCGATCTGGGCCTTGCCGTCCTTGACGTCGGACAGGCCCTGGCCGGAGCCGCCGCCGGAGATGGTGATGGTGACGTTGGCGTTGGCGTCCATGAAGGCGTTCGCCGCGTCCTCGACGAGCGGCTGGAAGCTCGTGGCGCCCGAGCAGGTGATGGAGCCGGACAGGTCGGCGGCAGCGCTCGAGGCGGCGTCCGCGGTGCTGGCGGAGCCGGAGCCGCCGCAGCCAACGAGGCCGAGGCCGGCGAAGGCGGCGAGGCCACCGGACAGGCCGAGGAACTGGCGACGAGACATACCCTTGCTCATGGTTCTCCCTTGGTTGAGTGTTGCGAGCGGCGACGCCGCGGATGCCGAGTCTGGGGGCGCGACGGCCCGCTCGCTTTCCATGGCATGACTCTACGGGCCGTTCGCCGCGATTTTGGCCTCACCTGCCAGCCCTTACCCGGCCGTGACGCTCCCTTACCGGCCCGTGACGCGGGCTTACGGCGCGCTTACATTTGGGGCGCACGGGCAGTGGCCGCGCCGCCTTGCGGCCGGGCCCATCTGTTAATCATTAGGTGCCATATGGTTAGGTTCCGATTAATTAGGTTCCATATGGTTAGGTACCTTGACTATTGCTCCCCCATGGGTCTAGGATGCTCGCGTAGCACATAAGAGAGGAGTCATATGACCGAGAGAGCCAACGGGGAGGCGAGCATGGAGGAGCCCACGTCACCGTCCGAGGACTCGGGGTTTGCCCCGTGCGGGCGCATCGAGTCACACCCGCGAGCGTCCACCGACGACCCGTTCCGCCCGCGGTGGATGGACATCGCCGACCCACGCGAGCGCCAGTGCGCCCACATCGTGGACATGCTCGGCTTCTGCGGCCACTACATGCACGTGAACGGCGGGGGCCGCTCCGGGCGCGCGCCCATCATCTGCGCGCTGCTCAAGCACGGCGACGCCATGCCCCAGCGCGAGCTCATGAACATGTTCGACCTCAAGGCTGGGTCGCTGTCCGAGGTGCTCACCAAGATCGAGCGCGACGGCTTCATCGAGCGCACGCTCGACCCGCAGGACCGTCGCCAGCGCATCGTGCGCCTCACCGAGGCGGGCCACGAGCAGGCCGTCCTCGAGCAGCGCGGCCGAGAGCGGTTCCGCGCCGAGGCCCTCACCTGCCTTGACGCAGGCGAGCGCGCCCAGCTCGAGGACATGCTCCGCCGCATCAAGCAACACTGGAAGCAGATCGAGCCAGACATGAAGGGAGACTGCGCATGCAGCAGGAACTAGACAGCAACGCGCGCACGGACAAGGACGAGAAGGTGAGCTACGCCGTCATCATGCGCCGCCTCATGGGCTCCATCCGTGACTACCGCGGCGTCACCATCGCCACACCGCTGCTCGTGCTGGGCGAGGTCGTCTGCGAGATGGCCATCCCCTTCCTCACGGCAAACCTCATCGACCAGATCAAGGTGAGCGCCACGGTGCAGGAGCTGCTCCAGCCCGCGGCCGTCCTCGTGCTGCTCGCGCTGCTCTCGCTGGCCTTCGGCACGGGCGCCGGCATCACGTGCAGCCACGCGAGCTGCGGCTTTGCCAAGAACCTGCGTCGCGACATGTTCTACAACATCCAGCGCTTCAGCTTCGCCAACATCGACGAGTTCTCCTCGAGCTCGCTCGTGACGCGCCTCACCACCGACATCAACAACGTCCAGCAGGCGTTCATGATGATCGTGCGTATCGCCGTGCGAACCCCGCTGTGCCTCGTGTTCGCCTTCACCATGGCGGCCGTCATGGGAGGCGCACTCGCGCTGGTCTACGCCGCGATCATCCCGGTGCTCGGCTTCGTCCTCTTCTACATCATCCACCTCGTGCGACCCATCTTCACGCGCGTGTTCCACAAGTACGACGCGCTCAACGAGTCCATCGAGGAGAACGTCACGGGCATGCGCGTGGTCAAGAGCTACGTGCGCGAGGACTACGAGAAGGGCAAGTTCGCCCATGCAGCGCAGGACATCTGCGTGGACTTCACGCGCGCCGAGAAGCTCCTGGCGTTCAACAACCCCGCCATGATGTTCGCCGTCGACCTCACCTGGGTCGTCATCATCTACTTTGGCTCGCAGGTCATCATCACGAGCCACGGCACGCTGTTCGACGTGGGCCAGCTCTCCGCCATCTTCACGTACGGCTTCCAGATCCTCATGAGCCTCATGCAGCTGTCCATGATCTTCGTCATGGTCACGATGGCAGACGAGTCTGCCCGCCGCATCAGCGAGGTGCTCGAAGCCGAGCCCACGATCGGCACGCCCGAGCAGGCCGTCACCGAGGTCGCCGACGGCTCCATCGACTTCGACCACGTGAGCTTCAAGTACTCCGCGCGCGCCGAGCGCCAGGCGCTCGCCGACGTTGACCTGCACGTCAGGAGCGGCGAGACCATCGGCATCATCGGCGGCACGGGCTCCTCCAAGTCCACGCTCGTGAACCTCGTGGCACGCCTGTACGACGCCACCGAGGGCCGCGTGCGCGTGGGCGGCGTGGACGTACGCGACTACGACCTCGAGGCCCTGCGCACCAACGTCGCCATGGTCCTTCAGAAGAACGTGCTGTTCAGCGGCACCATCGCCGAGAACCTGCGCTGGGGCGACGAGAACGCCACCGACGACGAGGTCCGCGAGGCAGCGCACCTTGCCTGCGCCGACGAGTTCGTCGACGGCTTCCCCGAGGGCTACGACACCTACATCGAGCAGGGCGGCTCCAACGTCTCCGGCGGCCAGAAGCAGCGCCTGTGCATCGCCCGAGCCCTGCTGCGCCACCCGAAGGTCCTCATCCTCGACGACTCCACGAGCGCCGTGGACACCAAGACCGACGCCAAGATCCGCGCCGGCCTGGCGACGTACCTTCCCCAGACCACGAAGATCATCATCGCCCAGCGCATCTCCTCGGTGCAGGACGCGGACCGCATCGTGGTGATGGAGGGCGGCCGCATCTCCGACGTGGGCACCCACGATGAGCTCATGCGCCGCTGCGCCATCTACCGCGAGACCTACACCTCGCAGAACAAGATGGGCACCGACGAGAGCGACGTCGAGGCCGAGGAGGCCGCACAAGACGATGCGGCAACCGCAGCGAACGCGGGCGCCGAGAAGGGAGGCGAGGCCGATGAGTAGCCAGCAGAAGAGGCCGCAGGCCAAGGCCGGCACCGCCGTCCGCCTCATCAAGACGCTGTTCTCGTTCTACCCCGTGCTTCTGCCCGCCGTCGTCGTGTGCCTGCTCGTGGCCGCCATGTCAAGCTCGTTTGGCTCGGTGTTCCTCCAGGGCGCGCTGCAGATCGTGACCGAGTTCGGCGAGTCCGGCAACTGGGCCGCCGCCCAGCCCGAGGTGTTCCGCCTCGTGGCGACGCTCGCGGCCGTCTACCTCGTGGGCGTGGGCGCCTCGCTGTTCTGGAACCGCGCCATGGCCATCATCACGCAGGGCTCGCTCGAGAAGCTGCGCGAGAAGCTCTTCAACCACATGCAGGACCTGCCCATCTCCTACTTCGACACGCACCAGCGCGGCGACGTGATGAGCCACTACACCAACGACATCGACGCCATCCGCCAGATGATCTCCCAGTCGCTGCCCAACCTGTTCCAGACCTGCGTCGTGCTCGTCACGGTGTTCGTCATCATGCTGTACTTCTCCGTGTGGATGTGCCTGGTCATCGTGGCCGGCGTGGCGTTCATGGTCTTCATGACCAAGGTGCTCGGCGGCAACTCCGCGCGCTTCTTCGTGGCGCAGCAGAGGGAGCTCGGTGTGGTCGAGGGCCAGGTCGAGGAGATCATGAACGGCCAGAAGGTCGTGAAGGCCTTCTGCCACGAGCAGGCCGCCGAGCGCGACTTCGACGCGTTCAACGAGCACCTCTTCGAGGTCTCCCAGAAGGCCAACATGTACGGCAACATCCTCATGCCCGTGCTCATGAACATCGGCAACCTCATCTACGTCGTCGTGGCGCTCGTGGGCGGACTCCTGCTCGCCCTCGGCACGCCAAACGTGTCGCTGTCCGGCATGGCGCTGTCCATCGCCGTGGTGGTGCCGTTCCTCAACATGACCAAGCAGTTCTGCGGCCAGATCGGCCAGATCTCCATGCAGATTAACGCCGTGGTCATGGGCCTTGCCGGCGCAGACCGCATCTTTGCGCTCATCGACGAGGCCCCCGAGGCCGACGAGGGCTACGTCACGCTCGTGAACCTTGGCGTGGAGAACGGCGAGCTCGTTGAGACCGAGAAGCGCACGGGCCTGTGGGGCTGGAAGCACCCGCACCACGACGGCACCACGACCTACACCCCGCTGCGCGGCGACGTGCGCATGGAGCACGTGGACTTTGGCTACACGCCCAACCACCAGGTGCTCTATGACGTCTCCGTCTACGCCAAGCCCGGCCAGAAGGTGGCCTTCGTGGGCGCCACGGGTGCCGGCAAGACCACGATCACCAACCTCATCAACCGCTTCTATGACATCGCCGACGGCAAGATCCGCTACGACGGCATCAACGTGAACAAGATCTGCAAGGCAGACCTGCGTCGCAGCCTCGGCGTGGTGCTGCAGGACGTCAACCTGTTCACCGGCACCGTCATGGACAACATCCGTTACGGCAAGCTCGACGCCACCGACGACGAGTGCATCGCCGCAGCCAAGCTCGCCGGCGCCGACGACTTCATTACCCGCCTGCCGGACGGCTACGCCACGATGCTCACGGGCAACGGCGCGCAGCTCTCCCAGGGCCAGCGCCAGCTCATCTCCATCGCCCGCGCCGCGGTGGCCGACCCGCCCGCGATGATCCTCGACGAGGCCACCTCGAGCATCGACACGCGCACCGAGGCGATCGTCCAGAAGGGCATGGACGCGCTCATGCAGGGCCGCACGACGTTCGTCATCGCGCACAGGCTCTCGACGGTGCGCAACTCCGACGTCATCATCTGCCTCGACCACGGACATGTGATCGAGCGCGGAAACCACGACGAGCTCATCGCCAAGAAGGGCTACTACTACCAGCTCTACACCGGCGCGTTCGAGCTGGAGTAGCACAGGGGCAGCGTCTTTCTCGGCGGGGAGCGGGCAGCACGCATGGGCCCGTCCCCCGCCGAGAATGCGTTTTGCGACACTTCGGGCGGCAAGCGCCGTGATGGTGAGGTCCGAAATGTCGCAAAACGCATTCCAAAGGCAACCGACAGCATGAGGAGCCACATGTATTCGTTCACGAGCCGCGTGAGGTACAGCGAGATCGGACAGGACGGCAGGCTGACCATCCCCGCCCTTGTCGACTACCTGCAGGACTGCACCACGTTTGGCAGCGAGGAGCTGGGGCTCGGGCCCGCGCACACGGCCAAGACCGGCCTTGCCTGGCTGCTGAGCGCCTGGGAGATAGAGATCTCAGAGCTGCCGCGCTTTGGCGAGAAGATCTGCGTGAGCACGTGGGCCACGGGATTTGCGGGCCTGCGCGCGAGCCGCAACTTCACCGTGCGTCGCGAGGGCGACGAGGCTGGCGCGGCGCCGCTCGTGCGCGCCGACTCCAGCTGGTTCATGTTCGACGCCAACAAGGGCCGTCCCGTGCGCACGCCGAAGGAGGAGAGCACGCCCTACCTGGAGGACGCCCACGATGACGCGCCGCTCGACCTGCCGCCCATCCCGCGCATGGTCCGCGTTGAGGGAGAGGGCGCGGCAGCCTGCCCCATCACCGTGACGGGCGCGCACCTGGACACGAACCACCACGTCAACAACGCCCAGTACGTGAGTCTGGCCCTTGGCGTGCTCGATGAGGGCGAGGTGCGGCTGCCCTGCACGCTCGACGTCCACTACAGCCAGGCCGCCAAGCTTGGTGATGTCATCTACCCGCACATTCACCGCGACGAGCAGGCCGAGGACGGCAGAGCCGCCACCGTGGTGACGCTCGACGACGAGGCCGGCAAGCACTACGCGCTCGTGCGCATCCGCTAACGAAACGTGCCCAAAGGGGTCTGTCCCCTTTGGGCACGTTGGGCACGCCGCTAGTCACGCTGCTTTTGGCACGCCGCTAGTAGAAGATCTCCTTGCGGCGAATGAGGTCGAACGTCACGACGCTCGTGTCCACGTACTCCTCGGCCACGACCACGGGCTCGTCGTCGCCGTCATAGGCGAGGGAGCGCACGAGCAGATAGGGGTGGTCGCCAACCTCGGCGGCGTCGATTGCGTCCGAGAGGGCCGCGACCTCGTCAGGCGCCACCACGTCTATCTCGGCCTTGTCCCACTCGACGCTGCGGCCGCTTGCCTCGCGCACGAAGCGGAACAGCGACTCGTCGCAGGCCTCGAGCGCGGCCACGGCCGCCTCGGCCGCCTCGCAACCCGTCGAGGAGAGCGCGAGCCAGTCACGACAGGCGGCGCACGTGCGCCCGCTTGCGCAGAAGAGCTTCGCGACCTCGATGATGGGCTCTTCGCCGTCCAGCTCGAGCGAGCGACGCGCACGGGCCGCCGCGTCAGCACTCGCCACGCGCACGGAAAGCAGGCGCACCTCGGGCTCGTAGCCGGAGTCGCGGATGGCGTCCGTGAGCTCGGTGCTGGGCGAGAACCGCGCCCGTATGCCGCGCGACGCCGCGTTGACGAACGTCCCCCTCCCCTGGCGGCGAAGCACGATGCCGTCCGCCGCGAGGTCGTTGAGCGCCTGGCGAACCGTCGTGCGGCTCACGCCGAGAATGCGCGCAAGCTCCTCCTCGCGTGGCAGCTTGGTGCCGCGCGAGAGGTCCATCTCGCCGATCATGCGCATGAGGCCCTCGCGCGCCTGTGACGAGAGCGACGGGGCCCTGCCGATGCCAGACATCGGGGCCACCTAGTCCCAGTAGCCCTTGTGGACCTCCGCGGCCTCTTCCTCGACCTCGGGGAACGGGCCCTCGACCTTGATGTCCTTCTGGCCGCGGGCAAAGACGTCGCGGCACGGCAGGTCGAACGTGGGGTTCTGCTCGTTGGAGCCGGTGAGCTGCAGCAGGCGGCGCTCCGTCATGCCGTAGACCACGCGGCCGATGCCGGCCCAGTAGATGGCGCCCGAGCACATGGCGCACGGCTCGGCCGTGGTGTAGAGCGTGCAGTCCTTGAGGAAGGCGCGGCTGTACTCGTGGCTGGCGCGGCGCACGAGCGCCGTCTCGGCATGGCCGGTGGCATCTCGTTGCGTGATCTCGATGTTCTCCTGCTCCATGAGGATGTTGCCGTCCTTGTCCGTGAGCAGGGCACCGAAGGGCGTGTTGCCGTGCTCGCGCGACTCGCGGGAGACCTGGATGCAGCGACGCAGGTAGTACTCGTTGGACTCGGCCATGGCGTTCTCCTTAGCTCTTTTGCCGCGCCTCGCCCCTGTGGCCGCGCGAGCAGGGCGCGCGACGGGTGCGAGACCATCCCCCTTCCGCATGGCCGCGCACCCGTCTTGGCGCCTGAAAAGTAATAGGTATGACCTTTCTCCTGTCATCATAGCCGTCTGGCACGAGAAGCGCCCCGGGCCGCGGCGCGAGAGGCGCAGGCGGCACGGGGCGCGTGGTGAGCGGCAGGTGGTCGCGGCAGCCGCGACTACATGAGCTCGCAGACGTGGCTGGCGAAGGCCACCGGGTCATCCGGCAGCATGCCCTCGACGAGCAGGGCCTGGTCATAGAGCAGGCCGGCGTACAGGGAGAGCTTTTCCTTGTCGCCCGACTCCTGGGTGGCCTTGAGCTTGTCGAAGACGGGGTGCTTGGCGTTCAGCTCGAGCACGCGCTGGGCCTTGGGCGCCTCGCCGGCGTCCGGGCCGGCGGCGAGCACCTTCTCCATCTCGAGCGACAGCGGACCCTCGGAGGTGATGGCGGCCGGGGCGTCGGTGAGGCGCGCGGAGACCGTGACCTTCGTAACCTTGTCGCCCAGGGCCTCCTTCATGGCGTCGAAGAGGTCCTCGTTGGCCTTCGCCGTCTCCTCGGCGGCCTTCTTCTCGTCCTCGGTGGCAAAGTCCACGTCACCGGCGGCGACGTTCTTCAGCTCGAGCGAGCGATCCTCGACCTCGGGCTCGGCGCCGTCGGCCACGGCCTTCTCGGCCGCCTCGCGGGCGGCATCGTCCTCGTAGGTCTTGGGCAGGCCCTTGGCCTCGTAGGTGCGCATGGCCTGGAACGTGAACTCGTCCACGTCGGCCGTGCAGAGCAGCACGTCACAGCCGTGGTCGAGCGCGGCGCGCACGACGGGCATCTTCTCGAGGCGGTCACGCGAGTCGCCGGCGGCGTAGTAGACGGCCTTCTGGCCGGCGGGCATGGCCTTGGCGTACTCGGCGAGCGTCACCATCTTCTTCTCGCGGGCGCTCCAGAACAGCAGCAGGTCGGCGAGCTCGGAGGCCTTCATGCCGTAGCTGGAGTAGATGCCGAACTTGAGGCCGCGGCCGAAGTTCTCGAAGAACTTCTCGTAGGCGTCACGGTCCTGGTCGCGCATGGCCTGAAGCTCGCTCGTGACCTTCTTCTCGATGCGGTTGGCGATGGCGTGCAGCTGGCGGTTCTGCTGCAGCGTCTCACGCGAGATGTTGAGCGTGACGTCCGGCGAGTCCACGACGCCGCGGACGAAGTTGTAGTAGTCGGGCAGCAGGTCCGCGCACTTGTCCATGATCAGGACGTTGGAGCTGTAGAGCGCCAGGCCCTTCTCATAGTCCTTGCTGTACAGGTCGAACGGCGCCTTGCCGGGGATGAAGAGCAGCGCGTCGTACTCGAGTGCGCCCTCGGCGTGGAACGTGATCGTGCGGGCCGGATCCTCCCAGTCGTGGAACGTGGACTTATAGAACTCGTCGTAGTCCTTCTGCTCCACGTCGCCGCGCTTCTTCCAGATGGGCGTCATGGAGTTGATGGTCTCGAGCTCGGTGTAGTCCTCGTACTCCGGCTTGTAGTCCTCCGGCGCGTCCTCGGGCTTGGGCTTCTGGCGGCTCTTGGTCACCATCATCTGGATGGGATGGCGCACGTAGTTGCTGTACTGCTTGATGAGGTCCTTGAGCTCCCACTCCTCGAGGTAGCGGCTGTAGCGCTCGCCCTCGGCGCCGTCGGTGCCCTCGACGTCCTCCTTGAGCGTGAGGATGACGTCGGTGCCGCAGTGGTCACGCTCGCCGTCCTCGATGGTGTAGCCCTCCAGGCCGTCACTCTCCCAGACGTGGGCGACGTCCTCGCCGGCCGCGCGCGTCACGACGCGGACCTTGCTCGCGACCATGAACGCGGAGTAGAAGCCCACGCCGAACTGGCCGATGATGTCCACGTCGTCACCCTGGTGCTCGGCGTTGGCGGCCTTGAACTCCTCGGAGCCGGAGTGGGCGATCGTGCCGAGGTTGGCCTCGAGCTCGTCGGCCGTCATGCCGGTGCCGTTGTCCGAGATGGTGAGCGTGCGGGCGTCCTTGTCGGGTGTGACGCGGATGGACAGGCTGTCCTCGTCGAGTTTGATGCTGGAATCCGTGAGGCTCTTGAGGTAGAGCTTGTCCTCGGCGTCCGACGCGTTGGAGATGAGCTCGCGCAGGAATATCTCCTTGTTGGTGTAGATCGAGTTGATCATGAGGTCGAGGAGCTTCTTGCTCTCCGTCTTGAACTTGCGCATGTGCGTGCCTCCCGGAACGTGCGGGGCAGACGCGCGGCGCAAAGGCGCGCCACGCAGATAATCTGCCATTGCTTGACTTAGGTTTTATATCCCAAATGGGCGCATGTATTCAACGAAAGCCTCGCTTTGCCCCATTTGGCACGCGATTTGCGAACCATTTGGGTGTTTCGCAAAAAAGTAAGTTCGAAATACCTAAGCCATTCGGCGCGGACACGTCAAAGACCCCGCGGCAGCATCGCGCAAAGACGGCCCTGCACCACGAACCGTTCGCGTCCGGCGGGGCCTAGCGACGCCCTACTTCCCGTGCTTGCGGCGGTGCCGGGCCCAGATGTCGTGCAACACGGCAAACGCCAGGGCAAACGCGAGCACGTAGCACACGAACGCGAACGCCGGCACGCCGAGCACGCAGAAGGCGTCGGCGGGCACGCGGCTGCTCATGACGATGGCGCTCGCCGCGATGAGGAACCCCACGCACAGCACGCCGAGCGTGAGGCGGTCTGCGATGTGGGAGAGGTCGTCGATGGGATCCTCGGAGCCCACGAAGTCCATGTTGAGCTTGAGCTGGCCGCGCGTGAGCATGCTCATGGCGAGCTCGGCCTGGGCGGCGGCGCCAAGCAGGCCCTTCGTCGCGGCCTTGCCGCGGATGGCGAGCTCGCTCGCGTCGTGCCTGAGCTTCTCGGCGGCGTCCGTGTGGGCGCGGATGTGCTGGGAGATGATGTCAATCATGTTGACGCCGGGCAGAAACTCGTCGAGCACGCCCTCGAGCGTCACGAGGCCGCGGGCCATGCTCGTGATCTGGCCGGGCAGCTCGATGCCGTTGCGGCGCGCGAGCGCGATGATGTTGCCCAGAAAGCTCCCGAGGTCCAGCTCTGAGAGGCTCACGGTGCCAAACTCGTCTACGACCTCGTCGAGGTCTGCGAGCAGCTCGGCGTGGTCCACCTCGTCTGGGCTTGTGGACGAGAGGCGCAGAAGCGCGCTCTTGAGCCGCGGGGTGTCGCGCTCTGCCACCGAGAAGATCATGTCGCGCATGATGCGGCGAAGCGACGGGCTCAGCCTGCCCGTGATCCCCAGGTCCAGGAACACGATCTGCCCGCCGAGCACCTCGATGTTGCCGGGATGCGGGTCCGCGTGGAAGAAGCCGTCGTCGAGCAGCTGGCTGGCGTAGTTGTCCACGAGCTTGGTGCCTATCTCGGTGAGGTCGTAGCCCTCCTCCACGAGACGGGCCGGGCTGGAGATCGTGATGCCGTCCACGTAGTCCATGACCACGACGTGCTTCGTGCACAGCCGCAGGTAGGGCTTGGGGCACGTCACGAACTTGCAGTCCTCGTTGTTGCGGCGGAACTCCTCGAGGTTGCGCGCCTCCACGAGAAAGTCCGTCTCCTCGCGGAAGGTGTCCCACAGCTCCTCGACGACGCTCGTGAGGTCAAGGAACTGCTCGCCCTTGAAGAAGGGCGTGAGGTGGCGCACGAGCGAGCGCATGATGTCGATGTCTTGGGCCATGACCTCCTGGACGTGCGGGCGCTGCACCTTCACGGCCACGTCCTCGCCGGTGGCGAGACGCGCGCGATGCACCTGCGCCACGGAGGCAGACCCCAGCGGGTGCTCGCCGATGGCGTCAAACAGCTCGCCGAACTGCCCGCCATACTCCTGCTCGAGCACGGCGATGACGGTCTCGTAGGGCATGGGGTCCACGTCGCTGCGCAGCTTCGTGAGCTCGGAGCAAAAGCGCTCGGGCAGAATCTCCGAGCGCATGGACAGGATCTGGCCCGCCTTCACGAACGTGGGGCCAAGCTCCTCGAGCATGCGGCGAAACTTCACCGGCGTGATGCCGCCGAAGACGTCGTACTTGCGCACGATGCCAAAGATCTGCAGGATGCGCGCGTGCCGGCGCTTGGCCGAGACGCCGTAGCGGCTCGCGTCGTTGCGGCGTGCCCCGCGCAGAAGGCCGATCGTCACCGAGTCGTCCTCGTCGAGCTCGCCCTCCACGCCGGCGAGCGCCGCCTCCCACATGGCGTCTTGCGCCTCGGGGCTCGAGGGGTCGGCATGGAGGGCCACCCCCGGCTTGGTACCAGGGGTGGCCTGCTGCTCGGTGTTGTCTGCTCTCGCCGCCAAGTGGGCTACTCCGCGGCCTCGGCGTCGCCGTCCTCGGCCTCGACCTCGACGTCAACGGTGGCTCCGGCGCCCTCGCTCGCCTTGGCGTTCATGTCGCTCGCGATCTGGCGCGCGCGGTCCGCGAAGGCTTCGCGCTCGGCGGGCGACATGGTGGCGAGGCGGGCGCGCAGCACCGTGTCCTGCGCCTCGTTCACGGTGTCCTTGGCCTTCTGCGTGAGCTCGCGGTTGAGGTCCTTGCCCTGATCGACCGTGAGCTCGCCCTTCTTGACGAGCGTGTCCACGAACTCGGTGGTCTTCTCGGCACCAAAGGCGACGGCGCCCACGCCCGCGAGAAACGCGGTGCGGGCGGCCTCCGCGATGCCGTTAGCGATGTCTGCCATGGTGTGCTCCTCTCCTTGGCGCGCCGCAGCGCGCAGCCGTTGCCCTTCTTGTACCCAGTGTGGCCCCGCGCGAGGGCGAGAAATCCAATGAGCGGGTCGCCGTCAGCCGAGCAGCGCGCGGCGCATGTCGGCCACGGAGCTCACGCAGGCGGTGGCGCCGGCATGCTCGAGCTCGCCGGGCTTGGCCGTGTTGCCCAGGTAGACGCCCAGGCTCGCCACGCCGTTGGCGTGCGCGCCCTCGATGTCGTAGAAGCGGTCCCCCACCATGACGGCGTCGGCCGCCTGGCAGCCAAGCGCCTCAAGCGAGGAGGCCACGAGGTGCTCCTTGCCCACGTGCTTGGGGTCATGGGCAGCCACGACGGCGTCGAGCAGAGCGTCGATGCCCGTCTCGGCCAGGGCCTTGCGCACGAGCCGCTCGTTCTTGGACGAGGTGATCGCGAGCCTCCTGCCGGCCTCGTGCAGGTCGCAGAGCAGCTCGCGGATGCCGTCGAACAGCGGGTAGGCCTCCGGGCCGAGGTTGCCGTAGATGGCGCGGTAGCGGCGCGTGACCTCGGCGGCGTCCTCCTCGGACAGGCCGTAGACGAGCGAGAAGGCCGCCGGAAAGGGCGGCCCCACGAGCCGGCCCGCGTCGCCGATCTCATCGTCCGTGAGGCCAAAGCCGCGCAGGACCTCGGTGGCCGTGGCCACGATGTGGGGCTTGGTGTCGGCGAGCGTCCCGTCGAAGTCGAACAGCACGCAGGGCTTGCGCGAGAGGGACGCCGCGGCCTGCGAGAGCTCGCACCCGCGACGCTCGGCTGCGCAGTCCTGCGGGGCATCGGCGCGGAGCATCTTGAGGCCGTGGCGCACAGGGCCAAGGACCGCCTCGAGGTTCTCCGTGGCACCCTTGGGGCTTCCCGGCACGTTCACCACGAGCGTGCGCCCCAGCGTGCCGGCCGTGGCGCGAGAGACCCACGCGTGAGAGGTGATGGCGGCCGAGGAGGCGCGCATGAGCTCGCCGAGGCCGGGGACCATGCGCTCGCAGACGGCCTCGGTGGCCTCGGGCGTGACGTCGCGCGGCGAGAGACCCGTGCCGCCGGCCGTGACGCACATGGCCACGTCGGCGGCGGCAGCGTCTTGGATGGCCGCGACAATCGCATCGACGTCGTCTGCCACGATCGCGGTCGAGCAGACCTCGAACCCCTCGCGCGCGAGAAGCTCGGCCACGGCCGGGCCCGTGGCGTCATCGCGCCGGCCGGCCGAGCAGCGGTCGCTCACCGTGATGACGGCCGCCGTGTATGCCTGCACGCCGGCCGCGCCGCCGAGCGCGCCGCTCTGCTCGTGATGGTGTCCCATGGGTCCTCCAAGCTCGCGTTACTTGCCAAACGGACAGATCGGGTAGTGGCACTCCTCGCATCCCAGGCACAGCCCGCCCTCGCCGTACGCCACGATGTCGCCGCGCGTGAGGCGGATGCCCGCGGCGATTCTCGGCAGCACGAGGTCCAAGATCGTGGCCTTGGCGAACATGACGCAGCCCGGAAGGCCCAGCACGGGGGTGCCATCTGCATAGTAGCCCACGAACAGCATGGCGCCGGGCAGCACCGGCGCGCCGTAGGTCACCATCTCGGCGCCGCTTCGCTGGATGGCGCCGGGGGTGTTGTCGTCCGGGTCCACGGACATGCCTCCCGTGCACACCACGAGGTCAACGCCCGCCTCGTGCACGCGACCGATGGCGGCCACGATGTCTTCCATGTCGTCGCCGGGCAGCTCGTGGGCCACCATCTCGATGCCAAAGGCCGCGAGCTTTGCCTGAACCACCGGCGTGAACGAGTCCTCGACAAGGCCGCCCGCCACCTCGCTGCCCGTGGTGACGATGCCCACGCGACGCAGGCAAAACGGCACGACCTCGCACAGCGGGCCGGAGCCGGGGGCGGCGGCCGCGGCGGCGTCGGCCTCATCGAGCGTGGCCTCGTCGATGACGAGCGGGATCACGCGCATGCCCGCGAGCTTCTCGCCCGCACGCACGGCCGTGTTCCCCTTGCGCGTGGCCACCATAACCTGTGGCACGCGGTTCACGGCGAGAAGCGCCTCGGAGCGTACGGTGAAGCAGCCGTCATACGCTGCCGTGAGCTCGATCTTTCCCTCCTTGATGTCGGGCTTGTGCGTGCAGCCCGGCCCCTCGGCGAGCGCACACAGGCGCAGCGCCGCGTCGTTCTCGTGCAGCATCCCCGGCTGCATCTCCCACACGTAGACGCTGCGCTTGCCCATGGAGAGTAGCACATCCACGTCCTCGGGGGTCACGACGTGGCCCTTGCGGAACCGCGCGCCCTTGAACTTGCCGGGGATGATCTGGGTCATGTCGTGGCACAGCACGTGCCCCACGGCGTCCTGGACCGCAAGCTCCCTCATCGCTCGCTCACCTCCACCACGCGCACCGCATCCCCCGCGCGCACGACGCCATCGCGGATGACCACGGCGAATATGCCCTCGCTGGGCATGGCGCACTTGCCGGTGAGGCGGCGGATCTCGCAGTCGTTGTGGCACTTCTTGCCAATCTGCGTCACGGCGAGAAGCGCCGTGCCGGCCGCGAGCGCGGTGCCCACGGGCAGCGACTTGAGGTCAAGCCCGCGCGTGAGGATGTTCTCGGCGAAGTCGCCCGGCGCCAGGCTGGGCAGGGCGCCGCGCAGCTCGTCCACCGCCTCGTCGGGCAGCAGGCTCACCTGGCGGTGCCAGGCGCCCGCGTGGGCGTCTCCGGCCACGCCCGTGCCCACCAAAAGCTCGATGGCCTCCACGGGGTGCTTTCTGGTGCCCTTGCGCTCGCTCACGCACACGGCGATGACGCTCGCCTCGCGCGATGCCGCGCCCGCGATCGCGTCCGGTGCGCTCCCAAACTGCTCCACGCTAGTCCTCCCTCACGAAGTGGCCCGAGCGGCCACCGTCCTTCTCCATGAGCCGCACGCGCTCGATGACCATGTCACGCTGGTGCGACTTGCACATGTCATAGATGGTGAGCGCCGCCACCGACACCGCGGTGAGCGCCTCCATCTCCACGCCCGTCTCACCCTTGCAGCGGGCCGTGGCCTCGATGGCGATGCCGTCGGCTTCATAGGCAAAGCCGATGTCCACGCCCGAGAGCGGCACCTGGTGGCACATCGGCACGAGCTCCCAGGTGCGCTTGGCCGCCATGATGCCGGCCACCTGCGCCACGGCTAGGACGTCTCCCTTGCGGGTGCCGCCGCTGCGCACGAGCTCGAGCGTCGAGGGCGCCATGAGCACCTTGCCCGCCGCGCGGGCCACGCGGGCGGTCACGGGCTTGGCGCCCACGTCCACCATGCGCGCGCGGCCCTGCTCGTTCACGTGCGTGAGCTCCGCATCGCGGATGGACGCGGACGTGGCGGGCCGCATCACCTCGCGGCCGGGCGCGCCCGCGGCCCCGCCCCCTTGCGTGCCGAGAATGTCTTGCTGCTCCACGCTATCCCCCTATCTCGAACATGTCCCGCGGCGTGTCGCTTGCACGCACGCCGGGCGCCAGGTTGTGGTGCGCGGGCTTTGCCGCGATGCCCACGCGGATCGCCTCCGCGAGCGCGGGGCCGGCAAGGCCGCGCAGGCTCACCTCGGCCGCGGAGTGCAGGCAGGGCTTGAGTCGGCCGTCCGCCGTGACGCGTATGCGGTCGCAGCCCGAGCAGAACTTGTGGCTCACGGCGCGGATGAGCCCCACGCGCCCCGCAAACCCGGGGGCCGCGTAGAGCTCGGCAACCCCTCCGGCACCCATGCGGGCCAGCTCGGGCACGCGCCCGAGCACCTCCTCGCCGGCGACGAAGCGCTCGCGCGGCCAGCGGGCGCACTCCCCCATGGGCATGAGCTCGATGAAGCGCACCTCTATGGGCTCGCGGCGGGCGATGTCCACGAAGTCGGCGATCTCGTCGTCGTTCACGCCGCCCATGAGCACGCAGTTTATCTTGGTGTTCGTGAAGCCCGCCTCGCGCGCGGCGCGAAGGCCGGCAAGGGCGTCGGCAAGCTCTCCCGTGCGCGTGATGGCGCGATAGCGCTCGGGGCGCAGGGTGTCCAGGCTCACGTTGAGGCGCGTGAGGCCGGCGGCACGCAGGTCGGCGGCCACGGGCGCGAGCATGGTGGCGTTCGTGGTCATGTCCACCTCGTCGATGCCGGGCACCTCGGACAGCATACGCACGAGGTCCACGACGCCGTGGCGCGCAAGCGGCTCGCCGCCCGTGACGCGCACCTTGCGCACGCCAAGCGTGGCCGCGGCGGCCACGATGTCGGTGAGCTCCTCGAACGTGAGCAGGTCGCGGTGTGTGCGCGCGGGCACACCGGCGGCCGGCATGCAGTACACGCAGCGGCAGTTGCACTTGTCGGTCACGGACAGGCGCAGGTAGGAGATGTCTCTTCCAAGGGTGTCTCGCACGATGTTTCCCCCTAGTCCACGAGCGGCATGACGTCTGACGGCGCAACCTGGAGCGTGACGCGCGCGGGGCAGCCGAGCGCGGCCCAGGCGTCCTTCCCGAGCTCCACGCGCAGGCAGGCGCCACCGGGAGTGGCGCACATGACGATGGTCGAGAACACGTTGTCGATGACGCGCGCCACGGTGCACGGGATGCGGTTCTCGGCACGTGAGCGGGCAACGACGCGCGAGCGGCTGGCCGCGCACTGCTCGCCCTGCCCGCGCGCCGAGCCAAAGCCGGTGGCGACGTCCCCGATCGTGTCCACGGGGCGGCCGTCGGCCTCCACGATGCGCAGGAAGTGCGCGCGGATGCCCGCGTGGGCGCAGCCCGCCACGGCACGTCCGCAGGCAAGGCGCACGCCCCAGTCCGCGCAGTCGAGCGTCTCGGAGTCCACGGGCACGGCGGGGCTCACGTTCTTGCAGCCGCTGATGAGGGCCTCGGCGAGCGTGGCGGGCGCGTCGAACAGCTCGCTCGTGGGGACGGTGCGGCCGCCCCTGCCGTCCGTGAGCACGCAGACGCGGTCGCACATGCGGTAGACCTCGTCGCGGCTGTGCGTCACGAACACCACGCCCCCCGGGAACGCCCGCAGGGTGTCGGCGAGCTCCAGCTCGAGCTGCCAGCGCAGGTAGCCGTCGAGCGCGCTGAACGGCTCGTCGAGCAGCAGCAGCTCGGGCTCGCTCGCCATGATGCGGGCAAGGGCGCAGCGCTGCTGCTGGCCGCCGGAGAGCTCGGCGGGGCGGCGACCCTCGAGCCCCTCGAGCCTGAAGGCACGGATCTGCCGGGCGGCCATGGCCAGGCGCTCGGCGCGCGTGGCGCCGCGGGCCCCCACGAGCACGTTGTCGAGCACGGTCATCGCGGGAAACAGCGCGTAGCTCTGGAACAGGTAGCCCACGTGCCTGCGCTGCGCGGGCACGTTGACGCGGGCGGCCGAGTCATACAGCACCCGCCCGTTCAGCACGATGCGGCCCTCGTCGGGGCGCTCCACGCCGGCGACGCACTTGAGCGCCATGCTCTTGCCGCAGCCCGAGGCGCCGAGAAGCGCGAGCGTCTCGGAGGGGTTCTCGGCCTTGAACGAGACGTCAAGCGAGAAGTCCCCAAGCCGCTTGCGGATGTCAACCGACAGGCTCATGCGCGGCCTCCCCGCGTGCGGGCGCGCCCCTCGAGCCAGTTCATGGCGAGCAGCACCACGGCCGAGATGGCCACGTTCACGAGCACCCACTTGAGGGCCAGCGCGTCGTCGCCGGTGCGCCACAGCTGGTAGACCGTCGTGGAGACCGTGGCCGTCTGGCCGGGCGTGTAGCCGCAGATCATGGCCGTGGCGCCGTACTCGCCAAGCGCGCGGGCGAACGCGAGGACCGCCCCGGCGAGGACGCCCTGCGCGCAGCACGGCATCTGAACGCACCAGAAAGCCCAGGTGCGGCTCCTGCCCAGCGTGAGCGCCACGTGCGTGAGCGTCTTGTCATAGGCCTCGAACGCGCCGCGGGCCGTGCGGTACATGAGCGGGAACGCCACGACCACGCAGGCGAAGATCGCGCTGTACCACGTCATCGTGAGGCGGACGCCAAACGCCTGGAGCGCCCACGCGCCCACGACGCGCCGGGGCCCCAGCACAAGCAGCAGCAGGTATCCCACGACGGTGGGCGGCAGCACGAGCGGCAGCGTGAGGACGACGTCGATGAGGGCCTTGGCGTAGCGCGGCAGCCGGGCGATGAGCTGGGCGGCGCCCACGCCCACGAAGAACACCACGACCGTGGAGACGGCCGCGATGCGCAGCGAGTTTATGAGCGGGAACCAGTCCACGTGCGAGTCCTCCCAGACAAGGCGGCGCGCTAGGCGCTCGCCAGCGGCTTGAAGCCGACCTCCTCGAAGCAGGCGCTTGCCGCCGAGCCCCTGAGGAACTCGAGGTAGCGGCCGGCGGCCTGCTCGTGCTTGGAGCCCTTGGCCACGGCGGCCGGGTAGACGACCTCCCCGCACATGTCCTTGGTGGCCGCGTCCACCACCGTGAGGCCGGCCGAGACGGCGTCCGTGCGGTAGATGACGCCGCAGTCCACGGCGGCCTCGCAGACCTGCGTCGTGACCTCCTTGACGTTCGTGCCGTACGTGAGCACGCCGGCGGCGGCCAGCTCACCCTCGTCGAGGCCGTAGTAGGCCAGGATCTTCTGGGTGTACTGGCCCACGGGAACGTCCGAGTTGCCCATGGCGAGCTTGACGTCGCCAGCCTTGAGGTGCTCGGCGAGCTCGTTGAAGCCGTTGATGTTTCTGGGATTGCCCTCGGGCACCACGAGCGTGACCTCGTTCTGTAGGATGTTGAAGCGCGTGTCGCTCTCGATGAGGTCGAGGCCCTCCTCGTTGCCGCTGGTGGCCGCGGCGTCGAGCTGGTTCATCTGCTTCTGGCCGGCGGAGATAAACACGTCGCACTCCGCGCCCTCCTGGATCTGGGTCTTGAGCGTGCCCGAGGAGTCGAAG
>OLNN01000221.1_pt1 | contig 67220 bp, 47 predicted proteins | sample 1672141 | NCBI WGS metagenome assembly OLNN01 (sample SAMEA3136652, study PRJEB25190) | human gut metagenome | biome: human gut; feature: human-associated habitat; material: faeces | place: Austria | collected 2013
GAACCGCGGCCTTCGTTGTTTCTCCACGTGTGTATCATAGGTTCACGGCAGGCGCGGCCAAAACACGGACGCCAATTCGCCGTCGCATTAGTTTCCTGCTGCTGTAAAGCGTAGTTTACAGCAAGGCCTTGTCCGGTCAACCGGCGAAGCCGCCTTTCCCACACGCGCGTCCGGGCCGCCCGACTCGCGACGCCGAGGTGCGGGCCGCCGCGCAACGCCGCGGTACGGCCCCTTTTCCTTCCCCGCCCTCCCCCTTGAGCCTTTCCGTCCTTTTTGCGAACCTCCCCACTCGCTCCGTTCTTGCCCTATAATGCCGAAGTCGAAACGAAAGGACCTTCCCATGGACTACTGCTCTGCACGCATCCATCCCACGGCGCGCATCGCGGAAAGCGCCGTCGTCGTCGGCGACGTGGAGGTGGGAGAACGCTGCACCGTGTTGTGGAACGCCGTCTTGCGCGGCGACTGCAGCGGCCGCATCGTGGTCGGCAAGAACACGAACATCCAGGAAAACGCCTGCGTGCATGTGAACCAGGGCGGTCAGACCGTCATCGGCAGCAACGTGACGGTGGGGCACGGCGCCATCGTGCACGGCTGCACCATCGGGAACGGCTCGCTCGTGGGCATGGGCGCCGTGGTCATCGACGGCGCGCGCGTGGGCAAGCATTGCCTGGTGGGCGCCGGCGCGCTGCTCTACCTCAACCCTCCCATCTACCGCGTGAGCGTCAACGGCGTGGAGCACATGATCCACACGGGCATGACGCTGCAGGACCTCGTGGACGAGGGCTGGGCCACGCCTGCCGCCGGTGACCTCATCGCCGTTGACGGCTCCGTTGCCCAGGAGGGCGGCGGCGACAAGTTCGAGGCCAACCTCAACGGCACGGTCACGAGCGACCCCGCGACCACCGTGCCGCGCCACTCCACCGTCGAGTTCTCGGACGGCAACGACGTGGACGAGGACTACACCGAGACCACCGAGGCCATCGCGCACGGCGAGGGCGGCCAGGACGTAAGCTCGCCGGCCACCTACTACGCCGGCCCCATCCACGTGCTGTCCGACGGCCAGGACGGCGAGCAGGTCACCAAGACCGGCAAGGTGTCCGGAAAGACCGTGACCGAGGTCACGAAGCAGCCCGTGGACTCGGGCTACAGCGCCTACTCGGTCAACACGAACGGCGACAAGGTCATCGCCCTCACGTTCGACGACGGCCCCTGGCCCACGACGACCTCGGAGATCCTCGACGTGCTCAAGGAAAACGACGCCCACGCCACGTTCTTTGAGATCGGCAACCAGGTGGCCGAGAACGCCGACGTCGTGAAGCGCATTGCGGCCGAGGGCAACCAGATCGGCTCGCACACGTGGGACCACGCGAGCGGCTCGGGCCAGGGCGTGAACCTCACGTTCATGACGGCCGACGAGCAGCGCGATGAGGTCACGAAGGGCTTCAGCGCCATCGAGGACGTGCTGGGGACCTCCGTGCCCCACGTGCTGCGCGCCCCGGGCGGCAACTACTACGGCTCGCTCGTGGAGAACCTCAAGGACCTCGTCGACGTCGAGGTGGGCTGGAACGTCGACACCGAGGACTGGAGGCGCCCGGGCGCCGACAAGATCGCCGAGGCCATCATGAGCGCCCAGCCGGGCAACGTCGTGCTCATGCATGACGGTGGCGGCGACCGCTCCCAGACGGTCGAGGCGCTCAAGATCGCCCTGCCCAAGCTCAAGGCCGAGGGCTACAGCTTCGTCACGATCGACGAGCTCATGAGCACGTACGGCTCGTCGGGCTCGGGCAGCAACTAGCGGACGCGTTGGGGTCTCGGCCGCCATGGGCGCCGGGACCCCTCTTTGTTGGAGGGAGCGCCCATATGCCACGCGAGACGAACGCCGCCAAGCGCGCGCGGGCCATAGAGTTCTGCGAGCGCCTGGACGCGATGTACGGGCCGGTCGAGTGCTTCCTCGACCACGGGAGCCCCTTCAGGCTCGTCATCTCCGTGCTGCTCTCCGCCCAGACGACGGACGCCCAGGTGAACAAGGTGACGCCCGAGCTGTTCAGGCACTGGCCGACGCCGGCAGACCTCGCGGCGGCGACGCCCGGGGAGGTGGCCGAGGTCATCCGGAGCCTGGGCTTCTACAAGAGCAAGGCGCGCCATGCCGTCGAGGCCGCGCGGATGATCGTGAGCGAGTACGGCGGCGAGGTGCCCCACACGATGGAGGAGCTCACGCGCCTGCCGGGCGTGGGGAGAAAGACCGCCAACATCGTGCTCAACGTGAGCTTTGGCATCGTGGAGGGCATCGCGGTGGACACGCACGTGAACCGCATCGCCCACCGGCTGGCGCTGAGCCCCAAGACGCACGAGAGGGAGCCGCTCAAGACCGAGCAGGACCTGCTCAAGATCCTGCCGCGCGAGTACTGGAGAGACGTCAACCACCAGTGGATCCGCTTTGGCCGCGAGGTGTGCGGCGCCAAGGCCCCCAAGTGCGGCGAGTGCCCCATGGTCGACATCTGCCCGAGCGCGGGCAGATAGGGGCGAGCCGCGCCGTGCGGAAGTGCCGGGGCCGTGCCGCACGCCGGCCGCGCCTGTGGCGCTTTTCGTGCCCGCGCCCGGACGTGTCCGCCATCACACGTACAATGTGATGCCGACACACATGACGAGGAGGCACCCACATGGCAGACGAGAGCAACGACCTGCAGCTTGAGGCACCGGCGGCAGAGGCGGACGCGCCGCGGCGCACAATCGCGGTCGTGGACGGCAACTCGCTCATGCACCGCGCGTTCCATGCCATCCCGCCCACGATGACCGCGCCGGACGGCCGTCACACGAACGCCATCTTCGGCTTCGTCTCCATGTTCGTGAAGCTCGTGGAGACGTTTGCCCCCGACGGCGTCATCTGCGCGTTCGACAAGGGCAAGCCCCGCGTGCGCATGGAGATGCTGCCCCAGTACAAGGCGCAGCGCCCGCCCATGGACCCGATCCTGCACGAGCAGTTCCCCATGGTGAAGGACCTGCTGCGCACCATGGACGTCCCCGTCTGCGAGCTCGAGGGCTGGGAGGGCGACGACATCCTCGGCACGCTCGCGCGCCGCGGCGAGGCCGCGGGCTACGACATGCTGCTCGTCACCGGCGACCGCGACATGTACCAGCTCGTCACCGAGCACGTCAACGTCGTCTCCACGCGCAAGGGCGTCTCGGACGTCTCAATCATGACGCCGGAGAGCGTCGACGACCTCTACCACGGCGTCACGCCCGAGCTCGTGCCCGACTTCTACGGCCTCAAGGGAGACACCTCGGACAACATCCCCGGGGTTCCCGGCATTGGCCCCAAGAAGGCGAGCGCCCTCATCTGCCAGTACGGCTCGCTCGACGAGGTCATCGCCCACGCGGACGAGGTCAAGGGCAAGATGGGCGAGAACCTGCGCGCCCACATCGATGACGCCCTGCTCTCTCGCAGGGTCGCCATCATCCGCACGGACGCCCCCATCGAGTGCGACCTCGCCAGCGCCAAGTTCCCCACGTTTGACCCCGAGACGGTGCGCGCCGCCTTCTCCGAGCTGGGCTTCACGGGCATGACCGGGCGCGTGCTCGCCCTGGCCGGCGCCTCCGCGGCCGGTGCCGCTCCGGCACGGGCCTTCGAGCTTGACCGCCGCCTGGACGCGCCGGCGCTGCTCGAGGCGCTGCGCGACGCCGGCGAGGCTGGCGAGTGGGTGGGCCTGGCGCTTGTCGAGCCGGCGGACCAGGGTACCCTCTTTGAGCCGGAGCTTAGCGTCTGGGCGTCGTGCGAGGCCGGCGCGGGGCAGCTCGAGGGGGACGCCGCCCGCTCCCTTCTCGTCCACGCGCTCGAGAACTGGCGCGTGGCGTCTGGAGACGTCAAGGCGCTCATGCACGCCGTCTACCCCGTGGACTCCTCGCTTGCGGCCACGCCGGACGAGGACGGGCGTCCCTTCGACCCCGCCCGTTGCGACCCGGCGCACCTGTTCGACGTGGGCCTCGCCGCCTACCTTCTCGACTCCTCGAAGGGTGCCTACGGCATCGCCGACGTGGCCGCGCGCTACCTGTCCGGCGAGTTCCCCGAGCTTGCAGACGGCGAGCCCGCCGCGGCTGTGGCCGCCCAGGCCGCGCGCGTCCTCGTGCCTGTGCTCTCGGAGCTTCTCGAGAAGGACGGCTCTGCCGCGCTCATGACCAACATCGAGATGCCGCTCGTGGGCGTGCTCGCCCGCATGGAGCGCACGGGCATGCACGTGGACCCGGCGAAGCTTGCTGAGCAGTCCGCCGAGCTCGGCGCCGACATCGAGGCGAGCCGCAGCCGCATCTATGAGGCCGCGGGCCGCGAGTTCAACATCGACAGCCCCATGCAGCTCTCCGGCGTGCTCTTCGACGACCTGGGCCTTCCCACGGCCGGCCTCAAGAAGACGCAGCGCGGCTACTACTCCACGAACGCCAAGGTCCTCGACGAGCTCGCCAAGCACAGCCCCGTCGTGGCCGAGGTGCTGAGCTACCGCGAGAAGGCCAAGATCCGCTCCACCTACCTCGACGCCCTGCCCGACGACATCAAGGGAGACGGCCGCATCCACACGAGCCTCAACCAGACCGTGGCCGCCACGGGGCGCCTCTCGAGCTCAAACCCCAACCTGCAGAACATCCCCACGCGCTCCGAGCTGGGGCATCGCGTGCGCACGGCGTTCACCGTGGCGCCGGGCAGCGTGTTTCTCGCGTGCGACTACTCCCAGATCGAGCTGCGCCTGCTTGCGCACCTCTCCGGTGACGAGCACCTCATCGAGGCCTTCTGCGAGGGCGAGGACTTCCACGCCGAGACGGCCGCCCGCGTCTTTGGCGTGCCCGTCTCCGAGGTCACGCACGAGCTGCGCAGCCGCGCCAAGGCCGTGAACTTTGGCATCGTCTACGGCCAGCAGGCCTACGGCCTGTCCACGTCGCTGGGCATCAGCCGCCGCGAGGCGCAGGAGATGATCGACCGCTACTTCGCCGCCTACCCGCAGGTGCGCAGCTACCTTGACGGCACGGTGGCCATGGCCAAGCGCAACGTCTGGGTGCAGACGATGTACGGCCGCAAGCGCCACGTGCCCGACATCCTCGCGCGCAACGCCAACATGCGCAGCTTTGGCGAGCGCACGGCCATGAACCACCCCATGCAGGGCAGCGCGGCCGACATCATCAAGCTCGCGATGATCGCCGTGGACGAGCGCATGCGCGACGAGGGCCTTAAGAGCAAGCTCATCCTGCAGATCCACGACGAGCTCGACTTCGAGGTCCCCGAGGGCGAGCTTAAGGTCATGAGCAAGCTCGTTAAGGAGACGATGGAGGGCGTCGTACGGCTGCGCGTGCCGCTCGTGGCCGAGGTCTCCTACGGCGCCGACTGGGCCGCCGCAAAGTAGGTGGGGGCGAGCCGCCCAGCCCGCCGCGCTCACGCCCCGGCGAGCAGCACGACGTTCAGCACCGTCACGATGAGGGCGATGAGCACGAGGACGGCCTTGAGTGCCGTCCCGTTGGCGTATGCGCCCATGACGCGCGGGCTGCTCGTGAGCCATATCTGGACGAACACCGTGACGGGTAGCTGCAGCGAGAGCAGCGCCTGGCTCCACACGAGACCCTCGAACGGGTCGCCCACGAACATGATGGCGGCAAGCGCGCCGAGAAACGCGCCCACGACGCCCAGCGAGCTGTGGCGGTCGTGGATGTCATAGGGCTCGCCCGCGATGCCGGCCGAGACCGTGCCGGCGGCCATGCCCGCCGTCACCGAGCTCGCGAGCCCCGCAAGCAGCAGCGCGAGCGCAAAGATGTGGCGCGCCGCCGGCCCCAGCATGGGCTCGAGCGTGGCCGCCGCCTGCGCCAGGTCGTCCACGCGCACGCCCGCCGAGAAGAACGTCGAGGCGGCGAGTATCACCATGGCGCTGTTGATCGCCCAGCCGATGCCCATGGACAGCAGCGTGTCCACGAACTCGTGGCCAAGCCGCTCGCGGATGACCGCGTCCCCCTTGCCCTCGAAGTGCTGGCTCTGGATGACCTCCGAGTGCAGGAACAGGTTGTGCGGCATCACCACGGCGCCCAGCACGGAGACTACGATGGCCGCCGATCCCGAGGGCATGACGGGCACCACCCAGCCCACCGCCGCGGACGCCCAGTCCACGCGCACCATCGCGATTTCCGCGAGAAACGAGACGCCGATGAGCGAGACGAACCCGATGATCCAGCGCTCGACCTTGCCGTAGGAGTTCGTGAGCAGAAGCGCGGCCGACGCCGCCGCCACGAGGGCGCTGCCCACGCGCACGTCCAGTCCCAAGAGCATCTGCAGGGCGATGCCACCTCCCAGGACCTCGGCCATCATCGTGGCCACGCAGGCGAGGTAGGCGCTTGCGAGCACGGGCCTTAAGACCGCACGCGGCAGGTGGCGCGCGCAGCTCTCCGCGAGGCACTCGCCCGTGACGATGCCCAGGTGTGCCACGTTGTGCTGCAGGATGACGAGCATGACGGTCGAGAGCGTCACCACCCACAGGAGACCGTAGCCGTACGTGGACCCCGCGGCCATGTTCGTGGCCCAGTTGCCGGGGTCGATGAACCCCACGGTCACGAGCAGGCCGGGACCTATCCAGTGAAGGATCTCCAGGCCACCTCGGTGGCCGCTGTGGTTTGCGCCCAGCAGGCGACGCCTGAGTCCTGCAAGCATCGTGCTCCCTTCATAAATGTTAACTAAGGTTAACTATAGGGCTGCGAGATGGCTTGCGCTAGACTCAGGGGCCGCAAATCACGATGGAGCGAGCGGTCGTTTGCCATGCTCGCAAGGATGGGGCGCCAATGAAGGTCATTCTCTACACGGACGGCTCGAGCCGAGGAAACCCCGGCCCGGGCGGCTATGGCGCGGTGCTGCGCTGCACGGACGCGGCCGGAGCGCTGCACGAGCGCGAGCTGTCGGCCGGCTACGCGAGAACGACGAACAACCGCATGGAGCTCATGGGCGTCATCGCCGGCCTCGAGGCGCTCAGGCGTCCCTGCGAGGTCGAGGTCCACAGCGACTCGCAGTACGTGGTGAACGCCTTCAACAAGCACTGGGTGGACGGCTGGCGCCGCCGCGGCTGGAAGAACGCCAAGAAGGAGCCCGTGAAGAACCCCGACCTGTGGCAGCGCCTGCTCGCCGCCATGGAGCCGCACAGCGTGAGCTTCGTGTGGGTGCGGGGCCACAACGGCGCTGCGCTCAACGAGCGCTGCGACGAGCTCGCCGTTGCCGCCGCGACCGCTCCGTGTCGCACGCTGCTCGCCGATGAGGGCTTCGAGGGCTAGGGGAGCGTCGGGCCTCGCCCCCGGAGAAGCCGCGCGGACGGCCCTCGCATGGGTAGAATGGGCCCTTGGACACTTCAAGGGGGAAACATGATCAAGGCCGTTCTGTTCGACATGGACGCCACGCTGCTCGACATCAACCTCACGGCCTTCATGGGCGCCTACGTCGCCGACGTCTCGCGCATCCTGGCGCGCATCTCCGGCAAGCCCACGCTTGCCTTTGGCGGCGCCTGGGCGCGCGGGTATCTCGCCATTGCCAACGAGGGCCGCACGGACGGCCTCACGAACCTGGAGCTGTTCTCGGCCACGGTCGAGCGCCTCACGGGCGTGCCTGTGGCAGACCCGGCCATTGCGGACGCCATCAGCTGCTACGAGCGCACGGTCCTGCCGCGCCGTCGCGGCGGCCTCGTGGGGGCGCGACCCATGGAGGGCGGCATCGCCGCCATCGAGCGGGCCCGGGAGATGGGCCTTGCCGTGGCGCTCGCCACCAACCCGAGCTTCTCGGAAGACTGCATTCGCGCGCGCATGGGCTGGGCCGGCATCGCCGACATGCCGTTCGCGCGCGTGAGCCACATGGGCAACTCCACGCGCCTCAAGCCGCGCGCCCGCTACTACGAGGAGTTCGTCTCGGCGCTTGGCCTTGCGCCCGAGGAGTGCATCATGGTGGGCAACGACGCCCGCCGCGACTTCCCGCACCCCGACATCGGCATGCCCACGGCCTACGTTGGCCACGCGCGTCCCGGGCGCGCGGCCTGGAGCGGCCGGATGAGCGAGCTGGCAGACGCCCTGCCGGCCCTCGTGGACCGTCTGAACCTCGCCGGTTGACACGGGGGGGCGTCCCCAGGCGGCTACGCGTCTTGTTACGGCTATGAAAAAAGCCCACGAAAGCTGCAAAATGTCTTGAAATGTGGTAGCTGGGGCAGGTATCCTATCAAAACGTGTGAGTTCGGACGCTCGCACACCATATCTGTCGGCCCCCGAGCGATGTAAATCCAAGCCGGTGGCTGTGGGCGAGCATCTGGCCCGGAGCTGCTGCAGGCGATGCGCATGAGCATCGGGGCCCCGTTTTCGAAAGGGGTCCACCTTTGAGTGAGATTCAGAACTCGTCCGTTTTCTCGCTGGATGACGTGTCCAACGAGGAGATGAACAACCTCATCGACGGTACCATTACCGATTTCGACGAGGGCGATCTTGTCACGGGTACCGTTGTCAAGATTGAGCGCGATGAGGTCCTGCTTGACATCGGCTTCAAGTCTGAGGGCGTTATTCCCGTCCGCGAGCTGTCCATCCGCAAGGACGCCAACCCCGCTGACATCGTGAACCTGGGCGACACCATTGAGGCCCTCGTTCTCCAGAAGGAGGACAAGGACGGCCGTCTGGTCCTCTCCAAGAAGCGTGCCGAGTACGAGCGTGCTTGGAACCGCATCGAGGAGAAGTTCAACGCCGGCGAGAACGTCGAGGGCGAGGTCATCGAGGTCGTCAAGGGTGGCCTTATCCTCGACATCGGCCTGCGCGGCTTCCTGCCCGCCTCCCTCGTCGACCTCCGTCGCGTCAAGGATCTCAACGCTTACATGGGCACCCGCATCGAGGCCCGCGTCATCGAGATGGACCGCAACCGCAACAACGTCGTCCTCTCCCGTCGCGTTGTCCTCGAGGAGGCTCGCAAGGCCGAGCGCTCCGAGATCCTCTCGAAGCTCCAGCCGGGCATGCGCCTCAAGGGCACGGTCTCCTCGATCGTCGACTTCGGCGCCTTCGTCGACCTCGGCGGCATCGACGGCCTGATCCACATCTCCGAGCTCTCCTGGAACCACGTCAACCACCCCTCCGAGGTCGTCAAGGTCGGCCAGGAGGTCGAGGTTCAGGTTCTCGACGTCGATCTCAACCGCGAGCGCATCTCCCTCGGCCTCAAGCAGACCACCGAGGATCCTTGGCGCACGCTCGTCAAGAAGTACCCGGTCGACGCCATCGTTGAGGGCACCGTCACGAAGCTCGTGCCGTTCGGCGCCTTCGTCGACCTCGGTGACGGCATCGAGGGCCTGGTCCACATCTCCGAGATGGCCAAGCAGCACGTCGACGCCCCCGCGCAGGTTTGCAAGGTTGGCGACAAGGTGCAGGTCAAGGTCATGGAGATCGACCTCGACCGTCGTCGCATCTCCCTGTCCATGAAGGCTGCCGCCGAGACCCTCGGCTTCGAGGTTGAGGTCACGCCGATGGACAAGCCCGAGGACGAGGCCGCTGACGCCGAGTAGTCCTCTCGCTTCATAGCGTGTGAGACGGGGTCGCCCACGTGGGTGGCCCCGTTTTTGTTGGCGAGCTCGCGCGGCCGGCCGCGGGGCGAACATCGTGTCACGTCTTGGTGTCGGGATTGCGCCCGGCGGTGTAGCGCGCGCTTCGCTGGGTAGAATCTCCAATCAGCAACACCGATCGCAGTGGGGGAGACATGGCAAGGGGAGACTTCAAGAGGCGCATGGAGGCGTCGCAGAGGCAGATGCTCGAGTGGGCGAGGGGCCGCAACGGCGCTGACGAGCTCTCGGGGGCCTGCACGAACGTGGCCGTCGTGCTCGTCATCGTGGACCTGTTCGCGCACACGACGTGGCTCTCCATCCTCGCCCTGGTCCTGCTCGGCTACTCGTGGTTTCGCATCACGTCCAAGAGGGTGGGGGCCCGTAGCCTCGAGAACGCCCGTGTGCTCAAGGCAACCGGTCCCATCGTGCCGTTTCTCGCCAATCCCGTGGGCACGCTGCGCGAGGCCCGCGTCTACGTGCACCTGACGTGTCCCTCGTGCGGCCAGCGCGTCCGCATCCCGCGCGGCAAGGGCAAGGTGCGCATCACCTGCCCCAAGTGCCACGCACGCTTCGAGGGAAAGGCGTAGGTTCCCATGCACACGACGTTTCTCGCCGGGGGCATCGCGTCGGGCAAGTCCACCGTGGCGCGCATGCTCCACGAGCGCGGTGCCTGGCTGTGCGACCTTGACCAGGTCTCGCGCGACGTGCTCGAGAGTGGCGGCCCCGTCCTTGCCCAGATAGCCAGCGAGTTCGGTGATGACCTCATCGACCCCGAGACGGGCGAGCTCGACCGCCTGGGGCTTGCCGTGCGCGCGTTTGCGTCGCCGGAGGCCACGGAGCGCCTCGAGGCAATCGAGATGCCCGCCATCCGCGAGCGCATGTCCCAGATTCTCACGAACACGTGCTGCGCGGCCACCGAGCCCGCGCTCACGGTCGTGGAGGTCCCGCTGCTCGACCGCATCGAGGACCTGCTGCCCCTCGCTGACGACGTGCTCGTCGTCACGGCGCCGCTCGAGCTGCGCCGTGCGCGCGCCGTGGGGCGTGGCATGGACGCCGAGGACTTCGACGCCCGCGTTGCCCGCCAGGCCAGCGACGAGTACCTGCGTGCCCACGCCACTCACGTGATCGAGAACACGGCCGACGTAGAGGCCCTCGAGCGCGCGGTGGAGGCGTGGTGGCAGGCCGTGCTTGGGAGCTCCCATGGTTGCGAGTAAAACGGCGGACGGCAATGCGCCACAGGTCACAGGCCACGTGGGTGCGGAGCTTCGTCGCTTCGGCGTCCAGGGCGAGGGGGCGCCCCTCAAGGTCGTCTCGCGCTTCGAGCCTGCGGGAGACCAGCCGCAGGCCATCGAGAAGCTCGCCCGCGGCGTGCGCGAGGGCCTTCGCTACCAGACGCTCATGGGCGTCACGGGCTCGGGCAAGACGTTCACCATGGCCAAGACTATCGAGGCCGTGAACAAGCCCACGCTCATCCTCGAGCCCAACAAGACGCTCGCCGCCCAGGTTGCCAGCGAGATGCGCGAGCTGTTCCCCAACAACGCGGTGGTCTACTTCGTCTCCTACTACGACTACTACCAGCCCGAGGCCTACGTCCCGCAGTCGGACACCTACATCGAGAAGGACTCCTCCATCAACGAGGAGGTCGAGAAGCTGCGCCACCAGGCCACGGCGAGCCTGCTGTCCCGCCGCGACGTCATCTGCGTGGCATCGGTGAGCTGCATATACGGCATCGGCAGCCCGGAGGACTACGCCGGCCTTGCCCCCAACGTCTCCAAGGACGAGCCCCTCGAGCGCGACGACCTCATCCACGCCCTCATCGACATCCAGTACGACCGCAACGACGTTGACCTCGCGCGCGGGTGCTTCCGCGTGCGCGGCGAGCGCGTGGACGTGTTCCCGCCGTACGCCGAGCACCCCTTACGCATCGAGTTCTTTGGCGACGAGGTGGAGCTCATCGCAGAGATCGACGAGGTCACCGGGGAGATCATCCGCGAGTACGACGCCGTCCCCATCTGGCCGGCGAGCCACTACGTCACCGAGCGCCCCAAGATCAACCACGCGCTCGACACGATCAACTCCGAGCTCACGGAGCGCCTGGCGCAGCTCAAGGCCTCCGACAAGCTCCTGGAGGCGCAGCGCCTGCGCGAGCGCACGGCCTATGACCTCGAGATGCTCGAGACGATGGGCTTCTGCAACGGCATCGAGAACTACTCGCGCCACCTGGACGGACGCAAGCCAGGCGAGCCGCCCTACACGCTCATCGACTACTTCCCCAAGGACATGCTCTGCATCATCGACGAGTCCCACGTCACGGTGCCGCAGATCCGCGGCATGCACGAGGGAGACCGCTCACGCAAGATCACGCTCGTGGAGCACGGCTTCCGCCTGCCGAGCGCCCTGGACAACCGCCCGCTGCGCTTCGACGAGTTCGAGGCCCGCGTGCCGCAGTTCCTCTACGTCTCGGCCACGCCCGGTGACTACGAGGAGCAGGTGAGCCAGCAGACGGTGGAGCAGATCATCCGCCCCACGGGTCTTCTCGACCCCAAGATCGACGTGCGGCCCATCCGCGGCCAGATCGACGACCTCACCGAGGAGATCCGCGCGCGCGTGGCCAAGCACGAGCGCGTGCTCGTGACCACGCTCACCAAGCGCATGGCCGAGGACCTCACGGACCACCTGCTCGACGGGGGCTTCAAGGTCAACTACATGCACTCAGACACCGCCACGCTCGACCGCGTGGACATCATCCGCGACCTGCGCACGGGAAAGATCGACGTGCTCGTGGGCATCAACCTCTTGCGTGAGGGCCTTGACATCCCGGAGGTGTCGCTCGTGGCGATCCTCGACGCGGACAAGGAGGGATTCCTGCGCAACCGTCGCTCGCTTATCCAGACGATGGGCCGCGCGGCGAGAAACGCCCATGGCGAGGTCGTCATGTACGCCGACGTCGTCACCGACTCCATGCGCGTGGCCATCGACGAGACGCGCCGGCGCCGCGAGCTGCAGGAGCGATACAACGCCGAGCACGGCATCGTGCCCAAGACGGTGAGCAAGTCCATCGCCGACATCTCGAGCTTCATCGCCGAGGCCGAGGATACCGTGGGCGACAAGACGCGCGACCGCCATGGCACGGGCAGCCACGGCGCGTTCGAGAGCCTGTCGGGCGTGGAGAGCGACGCGCGGGCCCGCAGCGAGGCCACGGCGCGCTCCGTCGCCAACGAGCTCGCGAGCAAGCTGCCGCACGAGGAGCTCGCGAGGCTCATGGAGACTCTCGAGGCGGACATGAACGCCGCGAGCGAGGCCATGGACTTCGAGCGCGCCGCCGAGCTGCGAGACCAGCTCGTGGAGCTGAGGAGCCGCGTCGAGGGCAGCACGGAGGACGAGGTCATGGCCCGCCTCAAGGCCGGTGCGCGCAAGGGTAGCGCCCACGCCACGCGCAGACGCTACAGGCCTAGGAAGAAGTAGGACGGCGGGCGTGGGCCTGGTGCCCCGCGCCGCGGCATCCAAGGAGAATCGCATGGCATTCATCGCAAAGTGGCTCGTGGGATCGATCGCCGTGGGCGTGGCCGTCTGGCTCGTCCCGGGCATCGAGGTCGTGGGCGGCACGTGGGCCGCGCCCATCTTCACGGCGCTGTTTCTCGCCATTGTGAACGCGCTCGTCAAGCCCGTGCTCAAGGTGCTCGGGTTCCCGCTCACCATCATCTCGCTGGGGCTGTTCTTGCTCGTCATCAACGCGTTCATGCTCGAGCTCGCGGGCTACCTCTCGAGAAACATCACGCATGCCGGCATCCTCGTGGACGGCTTTGGCGCGGCGCTTCTCGGCGCGGTCATCGTGTCTGTCGTCTCCATGATGCTCGGCGGCGTCATCAGGTAGCGACGCCGGGCTCTCGGTTGGCGTCGCCACGCTCGTCCCCGCACGTTTCACTTTAATGCGCTAAAGTGATTTCAGAACCTATGGACATCATGCTTGGAGGGGCGCATGGAAGCTCGGAAAGTCTTGGACACGGAGGCCGCACGGACGCTCGTGAGCGCGATCGGCCAGCTCTCGGCCCCCTCCGAGGTCGAGGCGTTCCTCACGGACCTGTGCACCCCGCGTGAGATCGAGGACCTCTCGCAGCGCCTCGAGGTGGCCCGGCTCCTCGACGCCGGCAAGCCCTACCTCTCCGTGCAGGAGCAGACGGGCGCCTCGTCCACGACGGTCAGCCGCGTCTCCAAGTGCCTGAACGGCGCCGCCGGCGGCTATCGCGTGGTCCTCGACCGCCTGGCTGGGAAGTAGGTGCGAGCCTCATAATGGGTGCGCTTGGCACGATTTGGGTCCGAGAAGTGACGGAGCCCTTGGGCCCGAGAAGTGACGGAGACGGGCCCTACGCCAGCGCGCGCTCCATGTGGCGCTTGGCGCGCACGAGCGCCTCCTTGATTCGCAGTTGCTTCTCCTCGCCCATACGATAGGAGGGCGTTGTCACGGACAGGCCGTACTCGATGACGCCGTGCCTGCGGATGCCCACGCCGATGCACTGGACTGCCTCGGTGGCCTCCTCGCGGTCATAGGCAAAGCCCTCGCGCCTCACCTTGTCGAGCTGGGCGATGAACTCGTCGGCGCTGCGGACGGTCGCCTGCGTGGGGCGCTCGAGCGGCTCGTGGAGCATCGCGCGCACGTCCGCCTCGCCCATCTCGCTCACGAGCACCTTGCCGATGGCCGTGTAGTGGATCGGCAGCGTCTTGCCGATGCTCGAGGTGAGCCGCACGGGCTGGGGCGAGTCGACCTTGGCGATGTAGAGCACGCGCCCGTGGTCGAGGACGCCGAGCTGGCAGGTCTCGCCGCAGGCGTTCGTGACGCCTCGCATCGCGGCCATGAACAGGCTCATCGAGGTGCTCTCGCGGTCGAACGACTTGCCAAGCAGATAGGTCTTGAGGCCTATGGAGTAGCGCTTCGTGGCGTCGTCGTAGGCAACGTAGCTGGTGTCCGCCATCGTGTGGAGGATGGGGGAGAGGCTGCCCTTTGGCGCCCCCACCTCGCGGCAGATCTCCGCCATCGTGAGGCCGCCGGAGGCGTTCGCGAGCGTCTCGAGGATGTCGAGGACGCGCATCGTCGAGCGGTGCTGGGGCTTTTCTGTAGCTGTTGCCATCTCTTTTGTGCTCCCTTGGGACAAAGTCCCAGTTCAAAGGCCATGTGGCCGTGGTCGAGAGGCGCGGCTGCCGCCTTGACCGCATCAAGTTCCGAACCTATTCTTACCACTGGCGGTATAAGTTCGCAAATACGAACACCGTTCGCAGAGAAAAACCTACCGTCCACGGACGCCGAGCGGGTCCCACGCCCACGCGACGCCCGTGAGAATTACCGTACATTTGCAATTTGGGAACGAGGTTCGCATATCCGAACAAACGGAACCAAGGCAACCCCAACGGGCGCCAGCCGCCCGTGCCTGGCCCTGCGGGTGGCGAGCCGTCCCAGAACGAGGGAGGACCGTTCATGAGAAACGGCGTCATCATTGACGAGAAGGACAACGTCGTCGTCGCCATCCACGAGCTCGAGGCCGGCACCGACGTCGCCTACCCGCTGCCCGGCGGCGGCGAGGGCCATGTCATCACGACCGAGCACATCCCGCTGTTCCACAAGATTGCCCGCACCGACATCAAGCGCGGAGAGAAGGTCGTGAAGTACGGCGAGTACATCGGCGTCGCCACGGCAGACATCGCGGCGGGCGAGCACGTTCACACGCACAACTGCGCGAGCTCCGATGACCTCAAGGACACCGACGCCAACGACGTGGCCTCTGCCGCATCCGACGTCGTTGCCCCCGCGGCCGCGCCCAAGTCCACGCGCACGTTCCGCGGATATCGCAGGGCAGACGGCCAGGTGGGCATCCGCAACCACGTGCTCGTCCTTCCCACGAGCATCTGCGCCTCCGACACCACCGAGCGCATCGCCCGCGCCGTCAGCGGCTGCGTGACGTTCCACAACCAGAACGGCTGCAGCCAGGTGAACGTGGACCAGCAGCTCACGGTTGACACGCTCGCCGGCCTTGCCGCCAACCCCAACGTCTACGCCGTGCTGGCCGTGTCGCTGGGCTGCGAGGGCTGCCAGAACGACCTCGTCATCGACGCCATCCGCAAGCGTTGCGACAAGCCCATCCGCTCACTCATCATCCAGAGGGTCGGCGGCTCCATCAAGGCCGTGGAGGAGGGCACGCGCATCGCCCGCGAGCTCGTCCGCGAGGCGAGCCTGTGCGAGCGCGAGGACGTGCCCGTCTCCGAGCTCATCTTTGGCACCAACTGCGGTGGCTCGGACACCTCGAGTGGCCTGGGCTCCAACCCGCTCATCGGCGAGGTCTCCGACTGGATGGTCTCGCAGGGCGCCACGACCGTCCTGTGCGAGACGCCCGAGCTGTTCGGTGGCGAGCACATCCTGGCTCGCCGCGCCGCCACGCCCGAGGTGGGCGAGCAGGTGCTCAAGATCGTGCGCGACTACGAGAAGTACGTGCAGATGTTCGGCGCCGAGATGCGCGAGGGCAACCCCAGCCCCGGCAACATGGCCGGTGGCCTCACCACGCTTGAGGAGAAGTCACTCGGCTGCATCCACAAGGCCGGCCACAGCCCCATCAACGCGGTGTACCCCTATGCCGCGCCGCTCAAGAGCCACGAGGGCCTCGTGATCATGGACACCCCGGGCAACGACCCCTCCAGCGTGGGCGGCATCATCGCCGGCGGCTGCCAGCTCGTGGTCTTCTCGACGGGCCTTGGCACGCCCACGGGCAACGCGATCGCCCCGGTGCTGCGCATCACGGCCAACGGCCGCACGGCCAAGACCATGGCTGACAACATCGACTTCGACGCGCAGGCCACGATCTATGGGCCGCAGTCCATGGAAGAGCTGCGCGACCGTCTCATCGACCAGATCATCGCCGTGTGCAACGGCGAGCCCACGTGCGCCGAGGCGCTCGGCTACACGGAGACGGCGCTGCCGCACCTGTGCAACTACATGTAGGCGAAACCTCACGGGGCCCGGCCCCCAACCCCTTCCAGGGGACCGGGCCTCACCAACCTGCCCAGGAGCGGCCCAAAGGGCTTTGACACCTTTGGGCATGGGCACCAAGCAAGGCATCACCGCGGGTAACCCGCGTGATACATACGGCGCAGACCCCCAACTGCGTCAAAGGCAAACCCCGGGAAGGGACACCCGGGACAATCAAGAAGGAGTGCATCATGGATCTTCATCTCGAGGGCAAGGTCATCTTCGTCACCGGCGGCTTCAAGGGCATCGGTAAGGGCATCTCGCTGCAGCTCGCTCGCGAGGGCGCTATTCCCGTGGTCCTGAACCGCAAGGACGGTGTCGAGGACGAGTTCCGCGCCGAGATCTCTGAGATCACCAAGACGTTCGAGATGTACTACATCGACCTCAACGACACCGACGCCATCAAGCCCATCGTCGAGGAGGTCTACAAGAAGTACGGCCACATCGACGGCGTGGTGAACAACGCTGGCCGCAACGACAACCTCGAGCTCGAGACCCTCGACTGGCACGACTTCGAGAAGTCCATCCACGGCAACCTCACGCACTACTTCGAGCTCGTCCACTGCTGCTGCCCGTACCTCAAGGAGTCCAAGGGCTCCATCGTGAACATCGCCTCCAAGGTCGCCCTCACCGGCCAGGGCAAGACGACGGCCTACGCCGCCGCCAAGGGCGCCATCCTCGGCCTCACCCGTGAGTGGGCCGCCGCTCTCGTCCACGACTCCGTGCGTGTCAACGCCATCGTCGTCGCCGAGGCCTGGACGCCGCTGTACGCCAACTGGATCAAGACCTTCGGTGACGAGGAGGCCCAGCAGAAGCGTCTGTCCCTCATCACGGACCGCATCCCGCTGGAGCACCGTATGACCACCTGCGAGGAGATCGCCGACACCGCGGCCTTCCTGCTCTCCGACCGCGCCTCCCACACCACCGGCCAGTGGTGCAGCGTCGACGGCGGCTACGTCAACCTCGATCGCGCCCTCGACTAGCTCTGGCCTGGAAAGAGGATTTAACGCATGTCTGATTCCGCCAAGAAGGCGAGCACCAAGGGCGCTGCGGCAACCATCGCCATCGTTCTCGTGACCTCGCTGTTCTTCGTCTGGGGCCTGGCCATGAACCTGGTCAGCTCGCTGAACGCCCCGATCGCCAACTACCTTGAGCTGACGACCACCCAGACGTCGCTCATGCAGGTTGCCTACTACGGCGCCTACTTCGTCATGGCCATCCCGGCCGGCGCCATCGCCAAGAAGTTCGGCTACAAGGGTGGCGTCATCGCTGGCCTCGCCCTGTTCGTGATCGGCTCCATCATCACGGTGCCCGCCACGAACGCCGCCTCGTTCGCCCTGTTCCTGGTCTCCACGTTCGTCGTTGCCGCTGGCGCCACCACGCTCGAGGCCAACTGCAACCCCTACATCACCAAGCTCGGTGACGAGAAGCACGAGTCCATGCGACTCAACCTCGCCCAGTCGTTCAACGGCGTCGGTTCCATCGTGGGCCCGCTCATCATGGCCCAGATCCTGAGCACGACGGTCGCCGCCGGCCAGCCCGGCTTCGCCGAGGCCAAGACGGCCTTCCTGGGCAGCACCCGTGGCATCTACATCGTGATCGCCATCGTGCTCGCCATCATGCTCGCCGTGTTCGTCTTCGTGAAGCTCCCCACGCCGCCGAACGACGTCGAGGAGGTCGGCTCCGAGAAGGCCGCCAAGGGCGGTGCCCTCAAGAAGCCCTACTTCAAGCTTGGCGTCGTCGCCGAGTTCTTCTACGTGGGCATCCAGACGGTTGGCTTCTCCCTGTTCGCCACGTATGCGACGAAGGTCGCCGGCCTTGAGATGAGCCTCGCCACGGGCCTCGTGAGTGCCCTGTCGCTGCTGTTCACCATCGGCCGCTTCGGCTCTACGCCGCTTCTGGCCAAGAAGGACCCGGGCAAGCTGCTCGGCATCTACATGACGGGTGCCGCCGTCTGCTTCTTCCTCGTCTTCCTGAACCTTGGCGTGGTCTCGGTCGCCGCGTTCGTCGTGGCCTACCTGTTCATGTCCATCGGCTATCCGACGATCTTCTCGCTGTCGCTGCGCGGCATGAGCGGCGACGAGACCAAGACCGGCTCGTCCATCATCACGATGTCGATCGTGGGCGGCGCCATCATCCCGGTCGTCGTGAGCGCCATCGGCGATGCCTGCGGCCTGTCCGTCGCTATGCTCGTCGCCGTTCCCTGCCTGGCCTTCTGCGCCTGGTACGGCTTCGCCGGCTCCAAGATCGGCTTTGGGGAGGAGTAACCATCATGTCTGATCTCAAGGTTGTCGATTCTCACTTCCACGTGTGGAACCTCGATACGCAGAGCCTTCCCTGGCTCGACGGCACCGACGGCACCATCACGCACACCTACAAGGTGGAGGACCTCGAGGCCGAGTACGCCCGCCAGGCCGGCGTCGAGTTCGTCGGCGGCGTGTACGTCGAGGTTGACTGCGCCGACCACGAGGCCGAGGACAAGATTGCCTACGACCTCAAGGCGGCCCACCCCAAGATGCTCGCCTGCATGCTTCGCAGCGACGTCTCCCCGTGGATGCGCGTCCCGGCCTTTGCCGCCGGCATCCGCGAGCCGCTCCACATCGACTCCGAGCCCAAGGGTCGTTGCCTTGAGCCCAGCTTTGTCGAGGGCCTTCACACGCTGGCCAAGAAGGGCCTGCCCTTCGAGTCCTGCAACCGCGTGAACGAGCTCGAGGACGCCTACGAGGCGTTCGCCCAGGCGCCCGAGGAGACTGTCATCCTGAACCACCTCGGCAACGTCGAGGCGCTCACGCCGGAGTGGTGCGCGGTCATGAAGAAGTTCGCGACCCTGCCGAACCTCTACGTGAAGGTCTCGGGCTTCCCGACGGCCGACAAGCAGTTCGTCTCCGAGCTGCTCAAGTTCACGCGCGACACGTTCGACCCCAAGAAGCTCCTGTACGCGTCCAACTGGCCCGTCGTGAAGCTCTACAGCTCCTTCGACGAGCACTTCCAGACGCTTCGCGACGCCTTTGGCGACGACGAGGACTTCTTCATGAACAACGCCGTGCGTGCCTACGGCCTTACGCTCTAACGTCTGAAGTCGGCCCGCGCGTCCAGTCGGCGCGCGGGCCGCTCCATCGGTCCCATCAAAGTAAGGGAGTGCATTATGCTCAAGGGTATCTCTCCGGTGCTTCCGCCCGAGCTCCTCTCGATCCTGTGCGAGATGGGCCACGGCGACACACTCGTCATCGCCGACGGCAACTTCCCGGCGGCCTCCATCGCCAAGGACTGCAAGCTCGTCCGCTGCGACGGCCACGGCGTGCCCGAGATCCTCAAGGCCATCCTCAAGCTCGTCCCGCTCGACCAGTACGTCGAGAAGCCCGTCACGCTCATGGACGTCGTGCCGGGTGACGACTGCGAGACCCCGATCTGGGACACGTACAAGCAGCTCGTCTCCGAGGTGGACGACCGCGGCGCCGACGTCATTGGCACCATCGACCGCTTCCCGTTCTACGACGAGGCCAAGAAGGCCTACGTCGTGATCGCCACGAGCGAGCGCGCCCAGTATGCCAACGTCATCCTGCAGAAGGGCGTCGTGTACGAGAACGAGCAGATCGACTAGCTTCGTTCGCATTGCCCATGGGATCGGCCCGCTTGCGGCCGGTCCCATGTTGCGTCAAAGGGAAACAAATGGGGGACAGCCTGGAGCTGGTCGTCCCCAGAAAGCGAGAGAGTCATGTTCAAGGGCATCTTCTGCCCGTCCATCACCATTACGGACGACGAGGGCAAAATCGACTTCGACCTCTGGGGCAAGCACCTCGACCACCTTGCCGACGCCGGCGTGAACGGCGTTTTGCTGTTCGGCAGCATCGGCGAGTTCTACAGCGTCTCGCTTGCCGACAAGGAGGCCGCGCTCGAGTTTGCCGTCAAGCGCGTTGGTGAGCGCATGAAGGTGTTTGCCGGCGTGGGCGACACGACGTACGCCAACGTCATCGAGCTCACGAAGTTCGCCGAGAAGGCCGGCGCCGATGCGGTGCTCGCCGTCTCGCCGTACTACTTTGGCCCGAGCCCTCTGACCGCCGAGAACTACTTTGGCGGCATCGCCGAGGCCACGAAGCTGCCCGTGATCCTCTACAACTTCCCGGCGCGCACCGGCACCGACCTCACGCCCGAGCTCGTGGCCTCTCTTGCCGCCAAGCACCCCAACATCTGCGGCATCAAGGACACCGTGGACACGATCAGCCACACGCGCAAGGTCATCCGCGCCGCGCGTGCCGTGAACCCCGACTTCACCGTGTTCTCCGGCTTTGACGAGTACTACCTGGTCAACCGCGTGAGCGGCGGCAACGGCGTGCTGTGCGGCCTCACGAACGTGGAGCCCGAGACGTTCGTCAAGATGCACGCGGCCTACGAGAAGGGCGACTTCGCGACCGCCGTGGCGTGCGCCGAGCGCATCTCCAAGCTCATGGCCGTCTATGACGTCTGCGACCTGTTCGTCTCTGCCATCAAGGCTGCCGTGAAGGTCAAGGGCCTGCCCATCTCCACGAAGATCTTCGAGCCGGCCGTCCAGGCCACCGAGGCCAACGAGGCCGCCATCGCGGAGCTGCTCGCGGAGTAGCGAACCTAACGCATCTGGTCTTTGCTGGGACCCGTCCGCCCGCGTGGGTGGCCGGGTCCCTTTTTGTCCGCAAGGCGCGGTAGGATTGGTGCAGTGGAATTCGACCGTGGAGGAACATGGGACTCACCGTCATACAGACGAGCGACGAGCGGCGCGTGGGCACGTGCGTGGAGCGTGCGCTGCGCGAGGCGTGCGGACGCGCTTGCTCGGTCAACCCGCTCGTGCTCGCACCGAGCCTCTCGGTGTCTCTCGAGGTGCAGCGCGCGCTCGAGCGCATCGATGGCCTCTCCCTGGGCGTTGACTGTGCCACGCCGGCTACGTGGTGCGAGCTTCGCTGGGCGCTTTACGGCGATGGCCGCGCGCTCGTGACGCCGGCGGCGCGCGCCGTGCTCATGCAGCGCGTGGTTGCCCAGGCGTCCGCCGACGGCACCCTTGAGCCGCTCGACGCTGGCGCCGGCACGGTGCAGCTGCTGTGCCAGGCGGCCCAGAGGGGGCTGCCCTGGCTGCCTGCCGCGGATGCCGCCTCGCTTTCTGTTGGCGAGGCCCGCGCCCTCGAGCTGCTCGGGCGCTATGCGCGCGTGCTGGGCCAGCGCCGGCTTGTGGAGCCCGCCGAGGCTGCCGCCGCGCTTCCCGGCCTCATGGCCGAGGAGGGCGCGGGGCTTGCCCCGTGCGTGCTCGTGGGCTTTGGCGAGTTGCCCCGCGCTACTCGTGAGCTCGCGCTTTGCTATGCCACGGCGGGGGAGTGCACGCTTGTGTGCCAGGCCGAGGACGGGCCTGCCGGCGACGTTGCCCGCGCCTCGGCGCACAAGCTCGAGGATGAGGCTCGCTCGCGGGGCATCGAGGTCGCGCACGTGGGCGACGCCCCCGCCGCGCCCGTCGAGCGTGCCGCCGAGCTGTCGGAGCTGCTCTCGTGTCTGTTCGAGACGGGCAAGGAGGGCATGGTCCCCACGGGCGCCGTGAGCTTGCTCGAGCCCGCGGGCCCGCTCGCCGTTGCCTCGTCCGTGTGCGCCCACGTCTGCGAGCTTGCGGATGGGGGAGCGCGTCGCGTCGTCATCGTGGCCCCGGACGTGGCGGCAGCCTGGCGCGAGCTCGCGCCCAAGCTGCACGCCCACGGTATCACGGTGCGTGCGCAGCTTGGCGCCCCCGCCTCCCAGACGCGTGCCGGTGCGGGCTTTGTCGGCCTCGCCCGGAGCGTGGTTGCGCTCGACGCTCTCGCCACGACGTGGCCCGAGGACCCTGAGGCCGAGCTTCCCGACATGAGCTGGTGGCCCCCACGCGAGGTCTCCGACTTCCTGCTGCTGGACGTCACGGGCGTGGGCGCCAACCGCGCCTGGCGCCGCGACGTGGCCTGGCGAGGCAACCGCATCCTCACGCCTGCCGAGGTGCTGCGTACGCTCCAGAACCACTCGGCAACGTCTCCGCAGGTGGCCGGTGCCGTGCGCGAGCTCCTGCGTGGGCATGTCGCCGCTGCGGCCATGCGCCTTGCGGCGTCGCCTCAGCCTGACGCCGCTGCCGCGGACGCCGTGGCCGCGGCCGAGAAGCCCGAGCCCAGCGCCGAGGAGTGCCTGTCCGCCCTTCTCGACGCGGGGGCCATCCGCGCCGTCGCCGAGGCCGGCCGCACGCTGCGTGCCTGCGGCGTCTCCGCGGACGAGGGTGCCACGCTCGAGGAGCTCGTCGACCTTGCCGGCACGGCGCTCGAGCGTCTGCGCGTCACGTGCCGTCCCGAGCTTGCGTGCGAGGGTTCGCCGTGCACCGTGGAGCTCATGAGCCCCAAGATGGCCGCCGCGCTCGCGCCCGCCTCGGCCGATGCCGTGGTCTACCTGGGGCTCGACTCCGCGAGCTCTCCCATTCCCGTGCCAGACTCCGCGCTCGACAGGCTTCTCGAGCACTGCGGCGTCGATGTGCCCGCGGACGGTCTCGCGAGCTCGCGTGCCTCGTTTGCCGCGGTGGTCGCGGCGGCGCGGCGGCACCTGTCGCTCGTGCGTCCCAGCCATGACGCGGGCGCGAGCGAGACGTTCCCCGCCGTCATGCTCTCCGAGGTCCTCTCGTGCTACGCCGTGGGCGAGGACGGAAGGCCGCTGCTCAAGTCAGGCCCCGCGTCACGCGTGGACGAGGGACGCATAGGGGAGAACCTCTCCGCGAGTGGCACCGTGCCGCAGGCCGTCGAGGTGGCGCCCGCCGCTCCGGCGGGGCAGCTCGACCCGGCGCTGCGCAGGCTCGTCATCGTCCCGCGCGACGGCCAGCCCGAGTTGCCGCAGGGCCGCCCGTCGCTCTCCGCCTCACAGGTGGAGACCTACCTCGAGTGCCCCTACAAGTGGCTCACGCTGCGCCGCCTGGGCTTGGACGACTGTGACGCCGAGTTCTCGAACATGCAGGTGGGAACCTTTGTCCACCGCGTTCTCGAGCTCACGCACCGAGACCTGTTCCTGGATGCCGCGCGCGAGGCCGGCCTCGTGGGGCAGGACTGCGGCGAGTCGCCGGAGGGCAGGCTGTTCTGGTTCGACCCTGCCGTGCGCGTGGCCGGGTCGCGCGTGGACGAGCGAACGCTTCCGCGCGCCACCAGGCTCATGCACGCCCACTTCGCCGAGCACCTGGCGCACCAGCGGCTCGAGGGCTCCACGCGCAACAAGCAGGCGCTCATCGCCCACACGCCCTCGGAACGCCGCCGCCTCGCCGAGGTCGAGCGTGACATCGAGGCGACCCTCGAGTACGAGGCAACCCGCTTCGCCGGCTTCGAGCCGCGCCTGTTCGAGGGGCGCTTCGGCGGCTCGACCGGCCTTCCGGCAGACTACGCCGGCGCGGACTTCGTGGGCACGATCGACCGCATCGACGTGGACGAGCACGGGCGGGCGCTCGTCATCGACTACAAGCACAAGAGCCGCCTGTTCGAGGAGTACGCGCTGAGCGGCCGCGTCGAGGCGGACTGGGATGCTGGCTTTGCGCTGCCCGGACGCGTCCAGACCCTCATCTACGCGGGCATCGCGCGCCGGCTACTGAGTGACGCGGGCGTGGAGCTTGTGGGTGCCGTCTACCTGGGCACGAAGGGCGTCCACGAGATCGCTGGCGCCCTCACGGCGCACGACGCCGCGGCGGTGCTCGGGTCAGACGTGGGCGAGAAGCGCCTCGAGCGCGTCTGCGTGCCGGTGCCGGGCGCGCGCTCGTTCGACGAGCTGCTCGACCGCACGGAGGAGGCCGTGGCAGCCGTCATCGAGCGCATGCTCGCCGGCGAGGTGGACGCGAGGCCCTCCTCGCCCAAGGCGTGCGCGTGGTGTCCGGTGCTGAGTTGCGAGAGGAGGCAGTCATGAGCGATATCAAGCTGAGCGCGGCGGAAGGCCGTGGGGAAGGGACGGCGCAGGTGCCGCCCGAGGTCGCCGCCCTGCTCAAGGGGCTGCTTCCCGAGCAGCGCCGCATCGTGACGACGCTTGACCGCCCGGTGTTCGTGGCGGCGGGCGCAGGCTCCGGCAAGACGTTCACGCTCACGCGGCGCATCGTGTGGGCGCTGTGCCTCGGCTCGGGCGAGGGCGGCAGGCCCTTCCTCGACAGCCTGGACCAGGCGCTCGTCATTACGTTCACGGAGAAGGCAGCCGGGGAGATCAAGGAGCGCGTGCGCTCGGCGCTGCGCCAGGCGGGGCTTGGCGAGGAGGCACTCAAGGTTGACTCGGCCTGGGTGAGCACGATTCACCACATGTGCGCCCGCATCCTGCGCGCGCACGCCCTGGACCTGGGGCTCGACCCCGAGTTCGCCATGATCGGCGAGCAGGAGGCGCGCCTCTTGCGCTCGCAGGCCACCGAGCAGGCCCTGCGCGAGCAGCAGGGCTCCGCCGGCCTCGACGCGCTCTACGCCGAGTTCGGCACCGGCACCGGCTCGGGCCGCGACGGCGTGCCCGGCCTTCTCGCCACGCTCGTCTCCAAGGCGGGCTCTGCCGAGCGCGGCCTCGAGTCGCTCTCGTTCGTCGAAGCGGGCGCGGACGTCTCGGGCACCATGGCATCGCTGACGCTTGCCTACGGGGCGCTGTGCGCCTGCGAACTCAAGCACGCAGACGAGCTCGCGCGGGTCCGCGGCGAGCTGGCACGGCTCGAGGAGTTCGGGCAGCTGCCGCCCAGCCAGCGCACGCCGCAGGCCGCACGCGAGCTGCTCGGCTCCATCAAGGGGCCCGATGGCCGCAAGTGGCGCGCCAAGAACGTCAAGGACCTCTGGGCAGAGGCGAAGTCCTCCCTGGAGGTGGCCCATGGCGAGGTGGACCTTGCCTGCGCCATACCGCTCCAGGAGCCCCTCATGGCGCTCGCCGAGCGCGTCGAGCAGCTCTACGCGGCCGCAAAGCGCTCGCGCGGCGTGCTGGACAACGACGACCTGCTCCAGCTCACGGCCCGTGCCTTCCGCGAGCACGCAAGCATCGCGGACGAGTACGCGCACAAGTTCCGCCTCGTCATGGTCGACGAGTTCCAGGACACGAACGCCCAGCAGGTGGGCATGGTCAAGAGCCTGTCGGGCGAGGGGGCGTGCCACCTCACGACCGTGGGTGACGCCCAGCAGGCCATCTACGGCTTCCGCGGGGCAGACGTGAGCGTGTTCGAGGACCGCGGCGAGGAGGTCCGCGAGGCCGCCAAGCAGGGACGTGCCGCCACGGTGGAGCTCGCCTACAACTTCAGGAGCGACGACGCGATCCTTCGCTTCGTGGCCCGGGCCTGCGGAAGCTCCGGCATCGTGCCGCGCTTCATGGACCTGCGCCCGGACCCGGCCCGCAAGAGCGACTGGCCCGAGAGGCGCTGCCCGCGCGTCGTCGTGGAGCTCACGCGCGCCCACAGGCTGGGGGTGCGCGCCGTTCCCAAGGAGGCGCGCGCCCGGCTCGCTGCCGCGCAGCTCGCCGACCGCCTCGCACGCATCCGCGACGACGCCGGCGTGGAGCCGCGACGCATGGCCGTGCTCATGCGCAGCCTCACGCAGGCGCCCGTCTACATCGACGCCCTGCGCGAGCGCGGGCTCGAGAGCGTCGTGGTGGGCGGCTCCACGTTCGCCCAGGCGAGCGAGGTCCGCGTGGTCGAGGCACTTCTGCGCTGCCTCGCCTGTCCGCAGGACACAAAGAGCGGCCTGTTCGGCGTGCTCGAGAGCGACATGTTCGAGCTTGACGGCAACGACATGCTCATGCTCGCCACGCGCCCGCAGGACGTGTTCGATGCCCCCGCCAAGCGCCGCATCAACGTGGGCATCCGCGAGGGTGTCCCGGACTTTGGCGACGCGGCGCCCTCCGAGCGCCTCTCCCACGCCCGCCGCGTGATCACGCGCGCGTGGGACCGCGTGGGAAAGATTCCCGTGGCAGACGTCCTGCTCATGGCCATCCGCGAGTCCGGCTGGCTTTTGCGCCTCGAGCGCGGGGGCGTCGCGGGCCGTGCCGTGGCCGCCAACGTGCTTGCCGCCGTGCGTCACGTCCGCGAGCTCTCCGAGCCCAAGCAGCTCGACGCCATCCTCGCCGCAGACGAGTTCTCGCGCTGGCTCGAGGCGGCCAAGGAGGGCCCGGCGTCGCTTTCCGGCGAGGGCCTCAACGCCGTGAGCCTCATGACGGCGCACGCCTCGAAGGGCCTCGAGTTCGATGTCGTGGCCGTCGTGGGGTGCTGCGGGTCCGAGTCGTCCCACAAGGTGGGGCGCCTGCTGTCTGTGCGCGATGGCGCTCGCGAGCTGCTTTCGCTGGCACCGGCCGGCTTCAAGGTGCCTGACCTCGGCGAGGACGCGCCGGCAGACGCCCGCGACTGCGACAGCGCGCTCGAGTGGCGCGCGCTTATGGAGCAGACGAGGACGGACGCCGAGTCTCGCGAGGACGGACGTTTGCTCTACGTGGCGCTCACGCGCGCCCGCGAGTGCGTCATCTTGTGCCTCTCGGCCACCGAGAAGAAGGGCGGCGAGCTGTCGCCCGTCATGACGCAGCAGGTCGCGGGCGTGCTCTTTGGCGAGCGCCCGGTCGCCGGCGAGGGCTCGTTCGGCTACGGCGGGCGCGCCGAGGGCCTCGTGCGCTGCGTTGACGCATCGCTTTTGCCAGATGGCTCCGTTGAGGTCGAGGCTGGCGGCACGCTCGATGTCTCCGCACTCACGCCTGCGCCCGCCGCCGGCGAAGGGGCGAAGGAGACGTCCCGCGAGCCCTTCCTCGTCTTTGACATCGATGCCGAGACGCGCGTTGCGCTCGGGGGGTGGCGTCCGCGGCAGGACGTGTTCAGCTACTCGAGTGCCCACGCCGCGCTCGCGGCGGAGGCTGGCGCCTCGTCTCTTGACGACGTGCTCGAGCTGCCCGCATGCCTGCCCGTCTCGGAGGCGGAGAGAGCCCGCGCGGGCGTCGTGCCCGACGGCGAGGCGCCTGCGACCCCGAGCCCCCGCCGTGCCGAGACCGTGCTCGTCGACGACGACGGCGAGTCGGCCGATGCCGACGACGCGGACCGCGCCACCTGCCTGGGCAGCGCGTTCCACGAGCTTGCGCGTCTCATGGTCGAGACGGGGCACGCGCCCGGTGAGCGGCGCGTCTCGGTCGTGGCCGCCTCCTACGGCGTCTCGCGCCGGGATCGCGCTCGCCTGGACGCCGCGCTCGCGCGCTGGGAGAGAAGCGACATCCGCTCCGAGGCCCTTTCCCATGCATGCGTGCGCGCCGAGGTGCCGTTCTTCTGCGGCGTGAGCTCGCCGCTCGGGCATGACCTCGAGGGCGCCATCGACCTGCTCGCCACGGATGCGCCCGTGGCAAGGGAGGATGCCTCGGCGCTGCTCGTTGACTACAAGACGGGTGACCACGGCCTCACGCTTGGGCAGATTCGCGAGCGCCACGAGATGCAGGCGCGCTTCTACGCCTCCGTCCTGCGCCAACAGGGCTGGCGCCACGTCACGTGCGCCTTCGTCTGCGTCGAGCTTTCCGATGAGCTCGGCCAGCCCATCGTCACCCGCTACGAGTTTGGTTGACGAGGGACAACCCCTCGTCAACTCGTCTGAGGAGAGATGCACATGAGTCCCATCGAGCTGGTCTCAATCGTGGTGGCGGCCGTGGCCGTTGTCGTGGCCGTCGTGGCCGTCATGCGTGTGGGCAGGGCCGCGCCCGCCGCCCCCGCCGCCGTGGACGAGCAGACCCTCGCGTCGTACCTCGAGCGTACGAACGCCGAGGTCGCCTCGCTCAAGACGCAGCAGGCTGCCGACGCCGCGTCCACGAGGGCCTCCCTCGACGCGGCGGCCCGCAGCATCGAGCAGGCGGGAAACCGCGTGGACGGCATGCGCCGCGACGTCACCTCGCAGCTTGCCGCGAGCGCCCAGACCACCACGCAGCACCTCCAGGGCCTCTCGCAAACCACGACCGAGCAGCTGCGCCTCATCCGGCAGGACACGAACCGCCAGCTCGACGAGATGCGCGCCACGGTGGACAATCGCCTCACCAAGACGCTCAACGACCGCCTGTCCTCCTCGTTCAAGCAGATCAACGAGAGCCTCGAGGCCGTCTATCGCGGCCTTGGCGACATGAAGTCGCTCGCCGCCGGCGTGGGAGACCTCAAGAAGACGCTCTCCAACGTCAAGACGCGCGGCATCCTGGGAGAGGTGCAGCTCGGCGCCATCCTGTCCGAGGTCCTCGCGCCCGCCCAGTACGCCGAGAACGTCGCCACGAAGCCCGGCAGCGCGGACCGCGTCGAGTTTGCCGTAAAGCTGCCGGTCGAGGAGGGCGAGCCCGTGTGGCTGCCCATCGACGCCAAGTTCCCCGGCGACACCTACGCCCAGCTGCGCGACGCGCTCGACTCCGGCGACCGCGAGGCCATCGTCGCTGCGCGCAAGCAGCTCGAGACGCGCATCAAGGCAGAGGCCAGAGACATTTCCACCAAGTACGTGAGCGTGCCGGCCACGACCAACTTCGGCATCATGTTCCTGCCGTTCGAGGGCCTGTATGCCGAGGTCGTGAGCATGCCCGGGCTCATCGAGTCGCTGCAGCGCGACTGGCACGTGAACGTGGCCGGCCCCTCCACCATGGCGGCGCTGCTCAGCAGCCTTGAGATGGCCTACCAGACGTTCAACCTGCAGCGCCGGACCGACGAGGTGCTGCGCGTGCTGCAGGCCGTGAAGGCCGAGCTGCCCAAGTACCAGGCCGAGCTGCGCCGCGCCAAGCAGCAGATCGACCTCGCCGGCCGCACGGTGGATGGCATCATCACGACGCGCACGAACGTCATGGAGCGCAAGCTCAAGGACATCTCCCTCAACGAGGACGAGACCCCCACCCTGGACGGCGAGGAGTAACCCCACTTCGCCGAGAATGAATATTGGGACATGGGCGCAATCGCCAACTGCGGTTTTGCTGCTTGGTTTGTCCCGATTTTCATTCTCGCGGGGCAGTTGACGTGCCCGGGTATGGCGTGCCGTCTCTGTGGGTAGAAGGGGCGTACTGAGGACGAGCCATGAGGCCGTGGGCCGGCTCCCATCGAGACCGTGTCCTCCCCGCGAGATCGCACGGAGGGCGGCCATGGCAACCCGTATCCCCGCTTCAATCACATCGACGCTGAAGACATGCGAGGAGAGGGGAGTCTTGCTCGCACGGGCAGACGTCGCGGATGCTCGGCCCCTCTCGAGGCTCGCGGTTGCCGGGCTTCTCGTGTCCCCTCATCCGGGGCTCTATGCTCGATCGGACCTCTGGCGCGAGCTAACTCCCGACGCTCGCAACCTTTGTGTGGCGAAGACCCTTGCCGCGCTTCATCCTGCCTGGGTCTTCTCGCACCAGACGGCCGCGTTGTTTTACGGTCTGTCGGTCTCCTATTCCTGCCTTGGCAAGGTCCACTACACAACTCCGTGCAGGGCGGGCGGACAGGATAAGGGCTACACGTGCCACCACCAGGCGAAGGCCGCCGAGTGGAGGATGATCGACGGCGTTAGGGTGAGCTCGCCGGAGCGAATGCTCTACGACTGTCTTCGGAGCCTCCCGTTCGCCGATGCCCTTGTGATTGCGGATGGTGCCTTGCGAGAGGGCGTGTCCACGCGCGAGAAGCTCGAGCGCTACCTGGGCTGGCATGCGGGAGGGCGCGGCGTTCGGTACGTTCGTCAGGTGCTCGAATCGGCGGATGGACGTGCCGAGAGCGGTGCCGAGTCCATAGCGCGGGCCACGGTCATCAGCCTGGGCGTTCCCATCTACGATTTGCAGCTCGTGGTGGCAGACCTTGAGAGGCCCGGCAAGACGTATCGGCTGGACATCGTCCTGCGCCGTTCGGACGACACGCTTGTCGACCTTGAGGTCGATGGTCGCCAGAAGTACGAGCTGCTAAATGGTCCAGACGGTGCCGTGACCGCCATGATGGCCGAGCGCCAGCGTGAGGCCGCCATTACCGCGCACGGGATTCTCGTGGCGAGAATAGCAGCCGCAGACGCAGGCAACCGCCCCGTCATGGAGCGCAAGCTGCGTGCCTACGGCGTCATTCCCTAGCCTCTTGCGGTCGCCGAGAATGAAACTTGGGACAATTTCGCAATCGCCAACTGCGGTTTTGCTGACCGGTTTGTCCCGATATTCATTCTCGGCGAGGACGACGGCGGGTGACTCGCCGCTACAGGACGTCCACGCCCAGAGAGCGGACGCGGTCGACGCCGGTGCCCGTCTCGGCGTCACAGACGAGTGCGTCGAAGTCTGCGAGGCTCGCGAAGCGGTACGTGCCGAACGCACTGAACTTGGCGGACTCGCACAGCAGGTACACCTGGCTCGCCCTCGCCATGGCGGCGGCCTTGAGCGCGCCGTCGTCGGCGTCGAACGTGCTGACCTCGCCCGTCTCGGCATCCATGCCGTACGCGCCCATGAACGCGGCGTCAAAGCGGAAGCGCCCCACCACGTCGAGCGCGATCGAGCCCGTGAGGCCCGAGAGGTCGGCCCGCATCGTGCCACCGCAGCACAGCGTGGTGACGCCGGGCGCGCCGGCCAGCGCCACGAGCACGTCGACCATGGGCGTCACGACCGTGCACCCCACGCCCGAGCTGGCGATAAGGCGGGCGAGCTGGACGCACGTGCTCGACATGTCGAGGTAGACGGTCTGGCCGGGCCCTACGAGCGGCAGCGCCTTGCGCGCGATGGCGAGCTTCTCGCCGGCGTGCTGGTCGATGCGGGCGCTCATGGGCCGCTCGCGCACGTTCTCCACGCGCGTGGCCCCGCCGTAGACCTTCTGGCAGCGGCCCTCGTCGGCAAGCTGCTTGAGGTCGCGGCGTACGAGGTCCTCCGTCACGCCGAGGCGCGCCGCCAGCTCCGAGACGGTGACGCGGCCGGTCTCGTCGATGAGGCGTGCGATTGTGGCTCTGCGCTCGTCTGGGAACATGGGTCCTCCTCGAAGGTTTTCTCGTCCCCTGAAGTATACCAATTGGGGATAAATACGCGTAAATACGCCGAGAATCGCGGATAACTCCTTGCGAGCTAGGATAAATCACGCTACTTTGGGGCTAAATAGGGCAGGCGCCAACATGCCAGCGCCCCAAACGTGCCTGAGGGGAGAGCCCATGCTCACGGACCGCATGCAAGCGATGAAGCACAAGATCTTCTCGACCCCGCGCGTCATCTCGCTCGAGCGCGCGCGACTCTACACCCAGAGCTGGAGGCAGACGGAGGGGCAGCCCGTCGTCGTCCGTCGCGCCCGAGCCGTGGCAAGCGTGCTTGCCGGCCACAGGATCGTCATCGACGACACGGACCTCATCGTGGGCAACCGCAGCGAGACCCCGCGCGCCGGCGTCGTGTCACCCGAGATGAGCCCATACTGGATTGCCGAGGAGCTCGACGCGTTCCCCACGCGACCCCAGGACCCCTTCGACATCTCCGAGCGGGACAAGGCGGAGCTTCGCGAGGAGCTGCTGCCCTACTGGAGCGGCCGCTCGCTCAACGACTGGTACCGCGCACACCTCGACGCCGACGTTGCGGCGGCCGAGGCGGACAAGGTCTTCTCCGTGGCGCAGACTGACAAGGGCCAGGGCCACATCATCTGCGACTTTGGATTGCTGTTGGGCCAGGGCTACGGCGCCGTCCTCGAGCGTGCCCGCGCGCGTGCCGCCGCCGAGCCGGGCAATGCCTTCCTCACGGCCGCCGTCATCTCCCTCGAGGCCATGGTTGCCTACGTCGGCCGCTACGAACGCGCCGTGCGCGAGCTCATCTTGCGCTCGACGCCCGAGCGTGCCGCCGAGCTCGAGCGCATCGCCGACATTCTCGCGCACATCGCCACCGAGCCCGCCCGCGACCTCTACGACGCCATCCAGCTCGTGTGGCTCACGGAGGTCGCCCTCATGCACGAGAGCAACGCCTCGTCGCTGTCGCTGGGCCGCGCTGACCAGTACCTGTGGCCCTACTACGAGGCAAGCCTTGCCGCCGGCGCCGCGCCCGAGGACATCCGCGAGCTCATCCAGTGCTTCTACCTTAAGCTCAACACGATCGTCGCCGTGCGCTCCACGGAGAGCGCCCGCTTCTTCGCGGGCTTCCCCATCGGCTTCAACCTCGTGGTCGGCGGCGTGGACGAGACGGGTGCGGATGCCACGAACGAGCTGAGTCTGCTGCTGCTCGACGTCCAGCGCGACACCCGCCTGCCGCAGCCCAACCTGTCCATGCGCGTGCACGCGCACACGCCCGATGCGCTGCTGCGCGAGGCGTGCGAGATCGTTCGCCTGGGCGACGGTCTGCCCCAGATGTTCAACGACGAGGTGAACATCCCGGCGTTCGAGAACCGCGGCATCGCGCCCGCCGACGCGCGCGACTACGCAGTCGTGGGCTGCGTGGAGCTCTCCATCCCCGGGCGCATGTACGGCCTGCACGACATCTCCATGTTCAACATGGTCCGTTGCCTGGAGCTCACGCTCGACGCTCACCCGGAGGGGTTTGCGAGCTACGGCGAGCTCGAACGCACGCTCGAGGACACGATCGCGCGCTACGTTGGCCTCATGGCCCGCGGCTGCGACACCTGCGACCTCGCGCACCGCATGACCTCGCCCACGCCGCTGCTGTCGTGCCTCGTCTCTGACTGCCTGGCCCGTGGGCTCGACGTCACGCAGGGAGGGGCGCGCTATAACCCCTCGGGCGTGCAGGGCGTGGGCACGGCAAACCTCGCCGACTCGCTCGTGACGCTTCGCCGCGGCGTGCTGGGAGACGACGGGCGTGGTGGTCACGTGACGCCCCTCGCGAGCTGGGAGCGGCTCAAGGGAGCGCTTGGCCGCGACTGGGCGGGCGAGGGTGACGAGCTGCTGCGCCAGACGATTCTCAATCGCATGCCCAAGTACGGAAACGACGTGGACGAGGTCGACCTTCTCGGCCGGCACTTCCTCGAGTTCTACGCCCATGAGGTCGAGCGCTACGAGAACGTGCGAGGCGGGCACTTCCAGCCGGGCAGCTACACGGTCTCGGCACACGTGCCGCTGGGGGCCGCCTGCGGCGCCACGCCTGACGGCCGCCATGCCCACGAGCAGCTTGCCGACGGCGGCCTGTCGCCCATGACGGGCAGGGACGCCCACGGCCCCACGGCGAGCCTCATGAGCGTGAGCAAGCTCAACAACGTGCTCGAGAGCAACGGCAGCCTGCTCAACGTCAAGTTCTCGCCGTCTGCCCTGGCGGGCGAGGCGGGCCTGGCAAAGCTCATGGGCTACGTCAGGGCCTTCTCGCGCCTGGGGATCCAGCACATCCAGTTCAACGTCGTGGACCGCGCCACGCTCATCGACGCGCAGGAGCACCCCGAGCGCCACCGCGACCTCGTGGTGCGCGTGGCGGGCTACAGCGCCCTGTTCGTGGAGCTGTCGCGCACGCTGCAGGACGACATCATCAACAGGACCGAGCATGTGCTGTAGCGCGGCCGGCGAGCGCGCGGGCGAGGAGCGCGCGGGCGAGTGCGTCGCGTCCACGCGGCACCGGCTGTGCGTCACGAACGTCCAGCGCTTCTCGCTCCACGACGGCGGCGGGATCCGTTCCGTGGCGTTCACCAAGGGCTGCCCGTTTTGCTGCCCGTGGTGCTGCAACCCCGAGAACCTGTCGTTCGAGCCTGAGGTCTGCTGGCACGAGAGGCTCTGCCTGGGCTGCTCGGTGCGCGCGGACGGGCGCCGAGACGCAAACGGTGCCCCCTGCGACACGTCGCCCGAGCGCTGCCCGGCGGCTGCCAAGGAGCTTCTCGGCCAGTGGCGCGCCGTGGACGAGCTGGCCGCCGAGCTCCTCCGCGACCTGCCGTTTTACGAGGAGAGCGGAGGTGGCGTCACCGTGAGCGGCGGCGAGTGCCTGGCCGGCGCCGCCCGTCAGCGCGCCGTTCTGGCGCTGCTCGAGCTCTGTCACGCGGGTGGGGCGTCTACTGCGCTCGAGACGACGCTCGCCACGCCGCTTGCCGTGGAGCCCGAGCGCCTCGTGGCGGCGTGCGACACCTTTCTCGTTGACTTCAAGGTTGCCGATCGCAAGCGGAGCCTTGCCGTCACGGGCATCGACCCCGCCGTGCGCGACGCCAACCTCGCGCGCATCATCGAGGCGGGCGGGCGCGTCGTGGCGCGCATGCCCATCATCCCCGGCTATACCGATGACGACGCGTGCGTACTCGCGAATGCCCATCGTGCCGCAAGCCTTGGCATACGCCGTGCGGACGTGTTGCCATTCCACCAGTTGGGGGAGGGCAAGTACTCCTCCGTGGGACTCGACTACGAGATGAGCGGCGTGCCCCCGCTTGCCGAGGCGGACGTCGGACGCATCGTCTCGCTCGTCGAGTCTGCCGGCCTCGAGGTCGTCGTGCACGGGGAGTAGGGACCGTGTGCCGGTCCCCAGCCACCCTCCGCAAAACTCGCCGATTAGTTCAATCCCCCTGTTCAGGTCTACTTCATAACCCCCCCCAGTAGTAATATTTTACGTAGTGCTATTGATGAGGCGAGACGCGGGGGGGGGGTGAGAGGTGCTCTCCCGGCTTCACTTGAAGTGAGGAGAATTACCATGTTGAGCAGGCATATCGCGATAAGTCCGCAAGGTGTGCGCAAGGCCTTTGGCCGCGTTCGCCACTTTGGCGTCGCCCTGGCGGCGGGAGCATTCGTCGCCATCATCGGACTTGTCGGCGCGCCGTCCCCGGCGCTTGCCATTCCCGAGACCACCGTCTCGACGGTCTCGCCGTCTGGCATGACGATCAACCTGTTCGACTACTGGGTCACGGATGCCCAGTCCAACTCCATCTCTGGCAACTCCGGCATCAATTCGGGCCATCAGCTTCAGTTCAGTGACTGAAACGAAGCTGGCATAAACGGCTGGAGTGGCAGTGGCGCCCCAACCAGCTATGTCTCGAGCATGCTGTCAGACGACGGCTATCCCCAGATCGCTGCAGGCACGCATGGGTCAGACAGGCACGGCCGCTACCCCTACACCTCCGAGTCCCTTGCCTACCTCTTCGACTTGAGCACCCAGCCGGGCAAGGAGGCGCATCTCGGCGTGAAGGGGCTGCTCCAGACCATTGATGGCTATTACGAGTACGACAGCCAAAAGAACTTCGCGTCCTATGACGCCGCGACCAACTCGTTCAAGGTCTACGACAGCCCTGCAGTGGAGTACGACGGCCCTGCAGGGAAGTTCAACGGCATGTTCTTCCCGTTCAACTCCGCCAGCCAGGTTGATGCCAACACCAACGCGGAGTCCCCGACCTTGAACCACCACTTCGGCCTGTCGATGTCCACGCAGTTCATCCAGCCGGCAGACGGCGGCGTCGCTGGAATGACCGACTACAACGGCAGCACCCGCGACATGGAGTTCGAATTCTCCGGAGACGACGACGTCTGGGTCTACATCGATGACGTCCTCGTGGGCGACCTCGGTGGCATCCACGACCTCGCCAAGCTCAACATCAACTTCCGCACCGGAGACGTCAAGGTCAACGACAAGAGCGTGGGCACGCTCAAGAGCCTCTTCGAGGCGGCGGGAGTGTCGACCGGCAACTTCTCTGGCGACACCTTCGCGACCGACTCCCAGCATACGCTCAAGTTCTACTACCTAGAGCGCGGTGCCGCCGCCTCCAACATGCACCTCAAGTTCAACCTCGTGACCCAGCCCGTCTCCGAGCTCTTGAAGATCGACCAGAACGGCAACCCCGTCCAGGGCGCCAAGTTCGAGCTCTACGAGGCCGACGAGAACTACAACGTCTCCGGCGACCCCATCGCCACGGGCACGACCGACGCCAATGGCCAGCTCTACTTCACGAACGTCAGCGACCACTCCGTGATCTCCTTCGACAAGGAGGCGGACGCCGGCACGACCCACTTCGTGCTCAAGGAGATCGGCGTGCCCGACGGCTACCACTCGAGCGTCACGTCGTATGACGGAACGATGCACCTCGAGTACGTCAGGTCGCAGCACGAGGGTGGCAGCAGCGGCGGCACGCTGCAGTCCCCCACAGACACGCAGGATGGCTTCACGGTCAACCGCAGGTGGCTCAACGGCGGCTACGTCGCCTCGAAGGAGACGCTCACTGCGCCAAGCGACCTCAGGGCCGAGGACGGCTCGAGTGCCATCAAGCCATCGACCAGCAAGGGCACCATGTTCGCCGTCGTCTACATGAAGGACGACGACGGTACGTGGAAGGCTCTCGTGGGAGACGCCGTCAACGGCTACAAGACCGTCGGCAACGGAGACCTCGCCGGTGCCATCGAGGCCGTCCGGCAGCAGGGCGGCTCTGCCTTCGCGCTCACGACGAGCGGCCAGTACCAGGTCGAGCTCAACGACCTGCCTGGTGACGCGCGCGACTACGTCTACATGATGGCCAGCGACCAGATGGCAAACGCCAAGTACACCGTTGCCGTCTACTACACCACCGCCAACACCCTCGACGGAGCCACGGAGGACAACACCGTCCGCGTCGACACAGACAACTTTACCCGCCAGTTTGCCGCGAAGCTGCTCGTCACCAACGTCCAGAACCGTCTCTTCGTCCAGAAGGTGGACGAGGGCGGCAACCCCGTGGACGGCGCCACGTTCTCGCTGTACTCGGCCAGCTCCGTCGAGACGGACGCCGAGGGCAACTACCGGCTCAAGGACAGCGCCGAGGCCATCGACTCCGCCACGACCGCCGCGAGAACCTTCCCATGCACGCTCGACGGCTCGGCGTGCTTCCCCGTTGACTCCGCGAACAAGAAGCCGCTCGAGAACGGCACGTACTACCTCGCCGAGACGGCCGCGCCAGACGGCTACCTTGCCAACGACACGGTTACGAAGGTCATCGTGGACAACACGGGCGTCTACGTGGACGCCGGCAAGGAGGGCGACGGCGTGCGTAGCATGAGCAGCTCCGGTTCGCTTCTGAGCGCGCTGTCCCAGTATGGCTCCGGAGACTCGGTCGACGAGACGCTCGCGAAGGTCGCCGGTACGCTCGAGAGCGCCACGGAGACCGAAGACGGCCTCATCTGGGGCGAAGAATGCACGGCGCAGGGAATCACCCCGGCAGACGTCAACACCAACCCCATGAAGATGAGCTACAGCCCAGAGGTGTCCTCCTCGGGCGATGTCCTCAAGTACGTCACGTCCGACGGCAGCCTGCCCATCATCTATGCGGACACGGGCATCAACCGCATGCGAATCCAGCAGGACGGCAAGCCCAAGAAGGGCGACGACCTCGGCACCATGAGGCTCAACCAACTCTTCACCTCCGCCACGGGCGTCCAGTACACGGACCAACGCGTCGCGCGACTCGAGGTCACGAAGCAGGTGACGTCTGATTCTGGCGTGACGGCGCCTTCGACAGACACCAACGGCGACGACCTCACCTTCGAGTACACGTTTAGGCTTCCCTCGAACGGACTGCTCGGAAGCGCCATCAACAACACCCAGGAGTACGACGCGCGGGTCTTCGACGCCTCGGGCAACGCCGTGGGCGATTCCTTCAAGCTCAAGGCCGGCGACAAGCACTCCATCAAGGCCGGCGAGACCATCCGCGTCTACGGCCTGTCCGCGGGCGACCAGTTCACCGTGACCGAGACGGGCAAGCATGAGGACCTCGGCTTCTCGCTCGTGAGCAGAAAGAAGGGCAACGAGGAGCAGCGGGGAGAGGGGGATGCCATCTCCGGCACGATCGTCGAGACGACCAGCTCCGGCGACATCTCCCAGAACAACAGGCTGACGTTCACGAACAACTACAGCCCTATACCCGCTACGCTCGACGGCTCCGCAAACCTCAGGGTCACCAAGAGCCTCGTGAACGAGGACGGCAGCGCGCGCGACTGGGACGAGGGCGATGCGTTCACCTTCACGCTTGCGCCTGGCGACGAAGCCACGGCAGATGCGGTCAAGGAGGGTCTTATCACCCTTCCGGACAACGCGAGCGGCCTTGTGATCTCCCGTGACGCGGCCAACCACGCCTCCGAGTTTGGCGACATCACCTTCAAGGTCGCCGGCACGTTCACGTTCGACGTCGCCGAGAGCCGCGGGGCGGACGCGAAGCCCAGCACGGCCTATGACACGAGCGTCAAGCACGTGCGCGTCAGCGTTGCGGACAAGGGCAACGGCCAGCTCGCGGCAAGCGTAGAGCGCTCCTCCGACACCCTTGCCTTCACGAACATCTACAAGACTCCCAAGAAGGTCTATCGCGCAGGTGATGATGCCAAGGCCAGCATCGACGGCCAGACCGTCTCCGCGGGCGATAAGATCACCTACGAGCTCGCCTGGGTGAACAACACTGGTGCCGATGCACGCGTGAGCGTGACGGACACCCTGCCGCAGGGCGTCGAGTTCGTCAGCGCCTCTGACGGCGGCACGCCTTCTGCCGACGGCACGGCCGTCACCTGGGACCTCGGGCAGCAGCCGACAGATGCAAGCGGCACCGTGACGCTCACGGTCCGTGTGACGGGCGTCTCCGACGAGGCGGGCACCGACGAGATCGCCAACACCGCGAAGGTCACGGTGGGCGAGAACTCCTATGACACCAACACCGTCACCGTCAAGGCCGAGAAGTGCAGCCTGGAGATTTCCAAGACGGTCGAGGGCGGCGACCCCAACCGCGAGTTCACCTTCGACGTCACGCTTGGCAACGCAGACGGCACGCCATTTGCCGGCACGCTGGGTGCCAAGCGCTACTCGGAAGGCCAGGACACGCCCGAGGACGTCAGCGTGACGTTTGACGCGGAAGGCAAGGCACAGCTCACGCTCAAGGCCGGACAGCGCATCGTTGTCTCGCGCCTCTCGAAGTCTGCGCGCTACACGGTGCGTGAGCAGCCGGCCGCGGGCTACACCGCAACGGTGAACGGCCAGGACGGCAGCGAGGCCACGGGCGTGCTCGACTCCGGCGTGACGAGCGTCTCGTTCAACAACGCCTATGCCACCGACACCTACGTCGCCCACACGGACAACCTGTTCTCCAAGACGCTCGTGGGCCGCGATTGGGCAGACGGCGAAAGCTTCTCGTTCACGATGACGCTCGCGCAGGGGGATGCTAGCGGCGTCACGTACAACGGCTCCGCGACCGCATCCAAGCCGGCGAGTGGCAACAAGGCCACCTTCGGCTTCGGCGACATGACGTTCACCCGTCCGGGCACCTATGTGTTCGACGTGACGGAGGACGGCGCGAGCGCGGCCGGCCTTGAGAAGGACACCCACACGGCCATCCTCACGGTGACGGTGCGCGACGACGGCCTCGGCCACCTCGTGGTCGACGGTGCCGTGCCCGTGATCGTCTCGGATGGCGACTTTACGAATACCTACAGCTCCAACCTCAACTACGGCGTCGCCGGCGGCCTCAAGCTCGAAAAGACGCTCGACGGCCACGCCATGGCGGCGGGTCAGTTCCAGTTCACGCTCAAGGCCGTGGACGAGGACGGTGCGGTTGCGGCCAGCGAGTCCGCAGCCCTCCTCGGCCTCCCGGAAGCTGGCAAGGTCTTCGACTCTCCCGCCTCCGATGACGGCGTGGCGGCGGCCGTGAACCTCCTGCCGGATGATGACCTCGTCCTCACGCAGGCCAACGCGAACAAGACGTACGCCTTCGAGCTTACCGAGACCCGTGGCGGCGGCGCCGGCTACACGAACGACTCCCAGGTTCATAAGGTGAGGATCGCGGTCACGGATGACGGGGCGGGCACGCTTACGGCCACGACCACGGTCGACGGCACCGCGTACGTCTACAAGACCGGCGACAGCGGCGTCGAGAACCCGGCCAAGGTCTACCTGACCAACTCCTACCAGGCAAGCGGCGAGGCAACGATCAAGGCCAAGAAGGTGCTGCGCGGTCGCGACCAGGTTGCGGGTGAGTTCCACTTCACCGTGACCGACAAGCAGGGCTCCACCGTTGCCACCGGCACGAACGCTGCGGACGGCGCCATCACGTTCGACAAGCCGCTCAGCTACACCCAGGCAGACGTGGGAACGCACGCCTACACCGTGACCGAGACGGGCGACCTGCCTTCCGGCGTCAGGGGCATCGTGACGCAGCTGGCTGTTGAGGTGTCCGTGACCGACAACGGCGACGGCACGCTCCGGGCGAGCGTGGCCTACCCGGATGGCGCCGACCACCTCACCTTCGTGAACGAGTACGGTGCCGACGCCAGCGCGAGCGTGAGCCTGAACGGCACCAAGTCCTACGACGCGCCCGCAGGCGAGGGCTACGCCACCCCGGACATCGAGGGCAAGTTCGCTTTCACGCTCACGAGCGCAGACGGCGCGCCCATGCCATCCGGCTCCGACGGCCAGGCCAAGACCGTGCGCAACGCCGCGGGCAACGTCGATTTCGGCAAGGTCGCCTACACCATGGCCGACGCCGGCAAGACGTACGAGTACACGATTGCCGAGGCCGCGACGGACGACTCGCCCAAGGGCGTCTCGGTCGATGGCGGCACGAGGGTCGTCAGGGTCTCCGTGACCGACAACGGTGACGGCACGATTTCTGCCACCGCCACCGACGGTGACGGCAACTCCCTGGGCACCGGCTCGAAGTTCTCGTTCACCAACGCGTACCGCGTCACGCAGACCTCCGCGACCATCCAGGGCACCAAGTCGCTCGAGGGACGCGAGCTTCGCGACGGCGAGTTCACCTTCGAGCTGCTCGAGGACGGCCGCCAGGTGGCGATGACGAACAACGACGCCGATGGCAGGTTCTCGTTCGACCTCACCTACGACAAGCCCGGCGAGCACGAGTACGTGGTCCGCGAGGTCGTGCCAGGCGAGACGCGCGGCGTTTCGTTCGACACCCACGAGGCGGTCGCTCACGTGAGCGTCTCGGACAACGGCGCCGGCGCTCTCGTCGCCAACGTGACCTACCCAGGCGGGGACGTCTCGTTCAAGAACACCTACGCCGCCGAGGGCACCTCGGCAAGGATCGTCGCGGTCAAGAGGCTCGAGGGGGCCACACTCGCAGACGGCCAGTTCACGTTCCAGCTCTCCGACGCCGAGACGGGCACTGTGCTCCAGAGCGCCACGAACGCGGCGGACGGCTCCGTGACGTTTGCGCTGGGCTACGGCGCGGCCGATGCGGGCAAGACGTTCACCTACAAGGTCTCCGAGAGAAACGACGGCCAGGCGGGCGTGACCTACGACGGCTCCTCCTACACGGTGAAGGTCGAGGTCACCGATGACGGCGAGGGACACCTCAGCGCCAAGGCGAGCACGGACGACTACCTCGTGTTCACCAACAGGTATGACGCCGGTGGCTCTGGCGAGAACCCCGGCGGCTCGCCGGACGTCGAGACGCCGCCTGCCAAGCAGCTGCCCCAGACGAGCGACCCGCTCGCGGGTCCCGACCTTGAGGCGAGCATCGCCGTTGCGGGTATCGCGGCCATCGTCGTGGCAGCGCTCGTGAGGAGGCGCGGCTAGGAGACAGACGCTCCCTGTGGGATGCGTGGGGTGGGTCGCTCACAAGGGCGGCCCACCCCCTTTTCGTGGGCTTCTGCGCGTGCAGGGCACGGGCCTGCCGTGTGCGCGGCGCTTGGCGTTGTTCGCCCGGGCCCCGCACGTGCCCGCTTTCGTCCACACCCCTATAATTGAGGCGTTTGCCAACATGCGCCGGCCGCGTGCCGGCCGAGGGGAGGATCCATGGAGCGCCCAAGCGCCTGGAAGAAGTACACGAGCGAGCAGAGCGAGGAGCTTGAGGCCCTGAGTGGCCGCTACCGCTCCTTCATCAGCGAGAACAAGACGGAGCGCGAGTGCGTTGCCGCGGGCGTGGCCCTGGCCGAGGCCGCGGGCTACGTGAGCCTCGATGCGGCCATCGCCGCCGGCAAGCCGCTCAAGGCGGGCGACAAGGTCTACGTCAACACGCGAGGCAAGGCCCTTACGCTGTTCAACATCGGCACGGCCCCGCTCGCGGCCGGCCTGAACATCCTGGGCGCCCACGTTGACTCGCCGCGCCTCGACGTCAAGCAGAATCCCGCCTACGAGAAGGCCGACCTCGCGTTTCTCGACACGCATTACTACGGTGGCCTCAAGAGCTCGCTGTGGGTTGCCACGCCGCTCGCCATCCACGGCGTCGTGGCCAAGAAGGACGGTAGCGTCGTGCCCGTCGTGGTGGGCGAGGACCCCGCCGACCCGGTCTTCTGCATCTCAGACATCCTCATCCACCTCGCCGGCGAGCAGATGAAGAAGACGCACGCCGAGGCCGTGGATCCCGAGAGCCTCGACGTCATCGTGGGCGGCAAGCCCGTCGTCATCACGGGCGACGAGAACGCCAAGGACGCCGACGCGCCCAAGGAACCCGTGAAGCAGATGCTGCTCGGCCTTCTCGCCGAGCGCTATGGCATCGAGGAGGAGGACCTGCTCTCCGCCGAGCTGGAGATCGTGCCGGCCGGCCCCGCGCGTGACATGGGCCTCGACCGCTCCATGGTGCTGGGATACGGCCAGGACGACCGCGTGTGCGCCTACACCTCGCTCGAGGCCATGCTCGAGGTCACGGACGTGGAGCGTACGAGCGTCTGCCTGCTCGTCGACAAGGAGGAGATTGGCTCGGTGGGTGCCACGGGCATGCAGGCCCACTACTTCGAGAACGCGCTCGCCGAGGTCATGGAGCTCGCGGGCGAGGGCGGAGACCTGGCACTGCGCCGGGCGCTCGCCAACTCCCGCATGCTGTCGAGTGACGTCTCCGCCGGCTTCGACCCGGCCTACGCCGGCCAGTTCGAGGAGAAGAACAGCGCCTACCTCGGCCACGGCCTGTGCTTCAACAAGTATACGGGCGCGCGCGGCAAGAGCGGCTCCAACGACGCGGACGCCGAGTACATGGCCTACGTGCGCAACGTCATGGACGAGGCGAGCGTGAGCTTCCAGACCTGCGAGCTCGGCCGCGTGAACGCCGGTGGTGGCGGCACGATCGCCTACATCATGGCGCGCTATGGCATGGACGTCATCGACTCGGGCGTGGCCGTGCTCTCCATGCACTCGCTGTGGGAGGTCACGAGCAAGGCCGACATCTATGAGGCCTACCGCGGCTACAAGGCGTTCATCGAGCGTCCGTAGCGCTTGTGGCCTCGGCGCGTCCCAAAGGGGTCTGACAGCTTTGGGACGCGCCCCCTAGAACGGGACGTTGCCAAAGAACGTGCTCGTGGAGCCGTCCGGCCCATGGACCGTGTGGATGTTGCCGCTGCCCATGACGGTGCTCATGCCCTCGGGGCCAAAGACGGTCTTTATCGGGCCGCTGCCCATGACGGTCGAGACCCCGTTGGGCCCAAAGACGGTGTTGCCCACCCTCGTGTACATCCCGTCGTGGCCGTTCGTGCCGCTGACCCAGGCCGTGTTGCCGCTGCTGAACACGCTGCCCGAGCCGTTCGGTCCGCTGAACGTTCCAAATCCGTTGCGGTTCTCGCTCGATCCGAACATCGAACCCTCCTCATCCCAGCTGTTTGCCCTGATAATCGTGAGGATACCCGCATTTGCGGACAATAAGGCCGCACACCCAAAGAGACGGAACGGAGACCCCGTGACAAGGACGTCTACCCAGCGCTACGAGAGCGGCGCCGAACCAGACCGCCCAGACCAGCGCGTCACGCGCGAGGGCCGCGCGGAGCGTCGCGAGCGGGAGCGCCGCCGCGAGCGGCTCGAGCGCGAGGGCATGTGGCAGGTCGTGAGCTCCTGCGCAAAGAAGCGCAGGTACGTGACGTACGACCAGGCCCGCGCCGTGGTCCGCCACCGCGAGCGGGAGGGCGGCGAGCCCCTGTTCATCTATCGCTGCGAGCACTGCGGCGGCTGGCACATCACCCACCAGGCAGACCAGCAGCGCTACGGCCGCGAGGCCGGCAGAGCCGCCGAGGAGCGCCTTGCCCGGCAGGCCGCGCAGCAGGCCGTGGGCCCGGCCCCGCGCTTTGCCGTCGACGACCTCGTCATCGACGTCGCAAGCGGCATGCCCTGCGTCGTCGTTGCCGTGGGCGAGCAAGGCGGCGAGCCCGCCTACGAGCTCTCCAACGCAGATGGCGCCTCCGAGCTTGGCTGGGTCCGCGAGTCCGACGTGTCGGAGGCGTGACATTCCTGCTCTTGGCGGCCCTGTCGCTCTTGTGAAGCAAATGGCCGTGGGGCATGGCGTAGGTATATATCCCCCACGAACACGTCGCGCCCGCCGGCGCGCATCCAGGGAGGCCCCATGCAGACCACCACGCTCACCTATCCCAGCCATGACGGCACCTCGACCATACGCGCCCTCGTGTGGGAGCCCGACGACGCGGCCCGACCGGACCTCTCGCCCCGCGCCGTCGTCCAGCTCGTCCACGGCATGTCCGAGCACGTCGAGCGCTACGCGCCGTTCGCGGAGTTTCTCGTGGCCCATGGGTTTGTCGTGTGTGCCAACGACCACGTGGGCCATGGCAAGACGGCCTGCTCGGCAGACGACCTGGGCCACATGCCGCTCGAGGCGGGGGAGGACGCGCTCGTCGAGGACGTCCACGCCCTGCGCGAGAAGGTCCGCGAGCGCTATCCGGGGACGCGTCACGTGATGTTTGGCCACTCGATGGGCAGCTTCGTCACGCGCGTCTACCTCACGCGGCATGCCGAGGGCCTCTCGGCCGCCATCCTGTGCGGCACGGGCCAGCAGCCGCGCGCCCAGACCATGGCGGGCCGCGTGCTCACGCGTCTGCTTGCCGCGCTGCGCGGCGAGCGCCATCGCAGCCGCCTCATCGACTCCATGGGCGCCGGCGCCTACGGCCGCGCCATCAAGGACGCGCGGACGAGCGTGGACTGGATCGCGACGGACCCGGACGTCGTGGACGAGTACATCGCCGACCCCCTGTGCGGCCAGACGTTCACGGTGGGCGCCTATGGCGTGCTCGCCTCGCTCGTCGCGGACGCAACGGACGCCCGTCTTGCGCGGCGTGTGCCTCGTGACCTGCCGCTTCTGTTCATCGCCGGTGCCGAGGATCCCGTGGGGGAGTGCGGCCGGGGCGTGAGCCGCGCCGTCGACGAGTACAGAAACGCCGGCGTGCGCCTCGTGGAGAAGACCATCTACCCTGGTGCCCGCCACGAGATCTTGAACGAGCCCATCCGCGAGACGGTCTGGGCAGACGTGGAGGCCTTCCTCGCGCGCCAGGGCGTGTAGGGGTCGTTTCTGTTACCCGGACAAAAGTGACGCAGGCTTTGACTCGCCGGTGCCCGCAAGGGGCCTCTTGGAGTCAAAGCCTGCGTAGTTTCGCGCCCTGGTTTCGCGCCCTGATTCTCGCGTGGCCGCGCGGCGGCCCGTCCGTCTACTCCGCGCCGTTCTCGTAGCCCTCGAGCTTGCTCGTGCAGTGCGGGCAGCGCGTGGCGTCGTCGGCGATCTGCTGCTTGCAGAACGGGCACACGCGCGGCTCGGGCGCGGCGTCCTCCTCGGCCTTCTTGGCCAGGCCCGCCTTCTCGGCGGCAAGGTCCCTGAGGCGGTTGACCTCGTTCATCGCCTTGACGATGGCGAACACCGCCGCGGCCGTGATGAGGAAGTTGATGACGGCCGATATGAACGCGCTGAAGTCGACAACCGAGCCGTTCAGGTCGATCGACAGACCCGGCACGCCCGGCGCGCCGCCCGTGACGAACGAGATGAGCGGCTGGATGATGTTCGTGACCAGGGCGTTCACCACGGCGGTGAACGCGCCGCCGATGATGACGCCAACTGCCATGTCCATCACGTTGCCCCTGTTGATGAACTCGGCGAACTCGGCGACGATGCCCTTCTTGCCGTCCTTGGCCATGCGTGCCTCCATGTGGTCTGGTCCCTGCGACCCCTTGATTATGTGCGACTGCCCCGCGCTGGGCAAACGCCTCTGCTGCTCGCTCATCGTGGTATTCTGGACTGCTAGTTGTACGTGCATGGGGGAGCACGTTGCGGCCTATGCCGGGCGTGCGTCCCACAGCCTTGCGAGAGGATGGTTCTTCCGTGGCAGAGAACACGCCCGCGGCCGGCGCCGCCGACATGCCCAAGACCTACGACCCGGCAACCGCCGAGCCCCAGCTCATCGACGAGTGGATCGATGCCGGCTGCTACCAGCGCAGCAAGGGCGTCGGCGACTGCACCGTCGTCATCCCCCCGCCCAACGTCACGGGCGTGCTGCACATGGGCCACGCCATGGACGACTCCATCCAGGACACCATCATCCGCTACAACCGCATGCGCGGCCGCTCCACGCGCTGGATCGTGGGCACGGACCACGCCGGCATAGCCACGCAGACCAAGGTGGACAAGAAGCTCAAGAGCGAGGGCATCTCGCGCCTGGAGATCGGCCGCGAGAAGTTCATCGACGCGTGCTGGGACTGGAGGCGCGAGTACGGCGGCACCATCATCAAGCAGATCCGCCGCATGGGCTGCTCGGTGGACTTCTCCGACGAGCGCTTCACGATGGACCCCGAGTACGCCAAGGCCGTGCGCAAGGTCTTCTGCGACTGGTACCACGACGGCCTCATCTACCGTGGCAAGCGCATCGTCAACTGGTGCCCCTCCTGCACCACGGCCATCTCCGACGACGAGGCCGAGTACAAGGACGAGAAGGGCCACCTGTGGCACCTGCGCTACCCGCTCACCGAGCCGGTGAACGGCCAGGACTACATCGTCGTCGCCACGACGCGCCCCGAGACGATGCTCGGCGACACGGGCGTTGCCGTGAGCCCCTCTGACCCCGAGAAGGCCGCGTTCGTGGGCAAGACGGTCATGCTGCCCATCGTGAACCGCGAGATCCCCATCTTCTCCGACTACCACGTCGACAAGGACTTTGGCTCGGGCTTCGTGAAGGTCACGCCCGCGCACGACCCCAACGACTACGCCATGGGCCAGGCCCACGACCTGCCGCAGATCAACATCTTCGACGAGCACGCCATCGTCGTGGACGGCTACGGCGAGTTCTCCGGCATGAACCGCGACGAGTGCCGCAAGGCCGTCGTCGACTGGTTCGACGAGCACGGTCTGCTCGACCACGTCGACGAGCTCGACCACTCCGTCATGCACTGCTACCGCTGTGACTCCGCGCTCGAGCCGTGGCTGTCCGAGCAGTGGTTCGTGGCCGTCGACAAGCTCAAGGGGCCGGCGCTCGACGCCGTGACCTCGGGCAAGATCAAGTTCCACCCGGCCCGCTGGACCGACACCTACACCACCTGGATGGAGAACCTCAAGGACTGGTGCATCTCGCGCCAGCTGTGGTGGGGACACCGCATCCCGGTCTTTTATTGCGAGGACTGCGGCTGGGAGGACGCGTGCATGGACGACGTGCACGAGTGCCCGCATTGCCACGGCCACCACGTCCACCAGGACGAGAACGTGCTGGACACCTGGTTCAGCTCCCAGCTGTGGACGTTCGCCACGCAGGGCTGGCCCGACCACCCCGAGCAGATGGAGGGCCACCACCCCACGAAGGCGCTCGTCACCGCGCGTGACATCATCGCGCTGTGGGTCGCCCGCATGATCATGAGCTCGCTGTACTTCACCAAGGAGATCCCGTTCCAGGACGTGGTCATCTACGCCACGATCCTGGCCAAGGACGGCAGCCGCATGTCCAAGTCCAAGGGCAACGGCGTGAACCCCATGGACCTCATCGCCAAGTACGGTGCGGACGCCATGCGCTACAACATGCTCACGCTCATCACGAACAACCAGGACGTCAAGTTCGACGCCAACATCGACAGGAAGACCAAGGAGCTCATCGACAGCCCGCGCACCGAGCAGGCCCGTGGCTTCGTCACCAAGATCTGGAACGCGAGCCGCTTCGTGCTCATGAACATGGACGGCTACACGCCCGGCCCTGCCAAGGCGGCCACGCCCGAGGACGCCTGGATGCTCTCGCGCCTTGCCAAGATGGTCGCCGCCTCCACGGAGCGCCTCGAGGCCTACGAGCTGGGTGACTACGCCCGCGACCTGCAGAGCTTCTTCTGGGGCGAGGTGTGCGACTGGTACATCGAGCTGTGCAAGGGCCGCCTGCTGGACGGCGAGGGCGCCGAGCGCCTGCAGGTGCAGCGCAACCTCGTCTACGTGCTCGACGCGTCGCTGCGCATGCTGCACCCCGTCATGCCGTTCGTGACGGAGAGCGTGTGGGACGCTATGCCCGCCAGCGAGCTCGACGCCAACGGCCAGGGCGGCTATGACGAGCACGCCGGCCGCTTCCTCATGATGGCCGCCTGGCCCGAGCCGGACGCCTTCGCCCCATTCGTGAACGACGAGGCCGAGTCCACGTTCGACATCGCCCGCCGCCTCGTGGCCGACGTCCGCTCCGCGCGCGCCCGCTACAAGCTCTCGCCCAAGACCGAGCTCGCGGCCGTCGTGTCCGCCGGCGCGGACGCCGTGGCCAAGCTCACGAGCCAGGCCGAGTTCGTCAAGAGCGTGGGCCGCGTGAGCGAGCTCGCCGTTGCCGAGGGTGCCGAGAAGCCCGCCGCGTCCGTGACCCTCGTCGAGCCCGACTTCGAGGCGTTCGTCGTCATGGGCGACCTCGTGGACTTCGCTGCCGAGGGCAAGAAGCTCGAGAAGGACCTCGCCAAGGCCGAGAAGGAGCTTGCGGGCGTCGAGCGCACGCTTGCCAACGAGGGCTTCCTCGCCAAGGCCACGCCCGAGGTCATCGCCTCCAAGCGCGACCGCGCCGCCGAGCTCACGGCAACGGTCGAGCGGCTCCGCGCCCAGCTCGCCGACCTCGCGTAAGGCGATCCGTGGCTACCGGGCCACTCGATAAGAAGCATCTGAGGACCCAGCTCAAGGCAGTGCGCCGGGGGCTGGGTCCCTCCGTTCGCGCCGAGGCCGACGCCGCCGTGGCCGCGCGCGTGCGCGCCCTGTCCGAGTGGGACGCGGCGCCCGTCGTCCTCGCATACCTCTCCGTCCGAGACGAGGTGGACACGCGCTCGCTCGTACGGGCGGCCTGGGAGGCTGGAAAGCTCGTGGCGGCCCCGCGCGTCACGGGCCCGCGGGCGCTCGCGTGGTACCGCGTGGAGCCGGGGGAGACGCTCGAGACGAGCCGCATGGGCATCGAGGAGCCGCCGGCGGACGCAACCCGCCTGGTGGACGTGGCGCGGCTGCGGGGCGATGCGCTCGCCCTCGTCCCCGCGCTCGCCCTCGACGAGCGGGGCTACCGCCTGGGCTACGGCGGTGGCTTCTATGACGCGCTTCTTGCGAGCTTTCCCGGCGTGTCGGTGGGTCTTGCGCGCGAGGCCTCGCTCGTGCCCAGCCTGGGCGCGCTCGGGGTCCTCGAGCCGCATGACCGCGCGGTCGACCTCGTCGTGAGCGATGCTCGCGTCATTCGCTGCCGCTAGCTGCGGAATCGTATCCGTGGCGAGCGTCATCCGCGCTGTCCGCGCCCGCTAGCGGCTTTGGAGCCTCAGCGCCACCGAGCAGGCGAGGCGGACGTCGGCATCGTCGAGGTCAAGTCCGCTTATCTCGCGGACCTGCTCGAGGTGGCGGATGCAGGTGCTTCTCGTGAGGAACAGGTCGCGGGCGGTGCGCGTCACGTTGCGGTCGCGGTCGAGGTAGCCCCTCAGCAGGCGCGTGAACTCGGTGCCGTGCGTGCGGTCGTGCTCCATGAGGGCGAGGAGTCCGGTCGGGGTGAGCGCGTCGGGGATCTGACGCAGACGCACGCGGCGCAGCATGTCGTCGAGCAGGTAGTCCCCGTAGCGCCAGCACGCCTCGCCCGGCGCCCTTAGGCTGCCGAGACGGGCCGCGGCGAGCGTTTGGTTGTAGTAGTAGAACGTGTTCTTGAGCTCGGCGTAGCCGGTGCTTGCGCCCACGGCGAGCAGCCCGGGCACGAACACGCCGCTGATGCGGCGCAGCATCCCCTCCTCGTCCGTCCCCGCCCTCGTGAGGTTGCACACCACGACGAGGTGCTCGCCGTGCAGCACGCACGCGAGCTGGCCCACGAGCGCCGAGAGCGAGGCCGCCGTGGCCCCGAGGCGCTCCTGGCTCTGCCCTCGCTGCACCGACGCAACCGAGACGCACAGGTAGTGGTCGTGGACTGCCCAGCCAAACGCCGCAGATGCCGCCTCGATGCGTCGCTCGTCAAGCAGCCGGTGCGCGAGAAGCCCCTCGAGCACGAGCTCGAGCTCCCGTGGCTGACCCTCCTCGGCAAGCTGGCCGCGCATGGAGCGCTCCCACTCGTCGTGTCGGGCAAACGAGCGCGTCACGCGGGCGAGCAGCGACCGCGCGTCGACGGCGCGCTCGTCGCACCACAGCACGTCGAGGTTGCCGTGTCGCCAGGCGGCCGGGGGCTCGCCCACGCATATGACCGAGGCCACGCCCCGCGCGGCCGGATGCTCGGGAAGCTCGCCTGCCTGCGCCACGTAGACCGGCCCCTCCTCGAGCGGCTCTGCGGGCACGTAGGGTAGCGCGAACGTGCACGAGCGCGTCGCCGCGCCAGGCGTGAGGTGGCTCGAGAACTCGAGCGGCGCGAGTTCGTCTCGCAGGATCTGCAGGTTGAGTCTCATGGGAGCCTCCCGTCCCTGCGTGCGGGTCATGCGCGGGGCCCGCGCAAGACCCGCACGCAGCCAGTCGATTGCCGTGGCGTTTTGTCACGCCCCGAGCGTTGGCGGAGCGTTTCTGCACGCTCGGGCGCCTCGCAGCGTGCAAAAGCGCCGCGCGAGTGACGCCGCCGTGCAAAAGCGCCGCGCGAGTGACGCCGCCGTGCGGAAACGCCGCACGAGTGACGCCGCCGTGCGGAAACGCCGCGCGAAGCGTGACACAAACTGTTCCATCATGCTGACACATTTGCCGCGCTCTGGGGTTTGTCTCGCGCGCTTGCCTCTCTAGAATTCACTTCGTTGAGATAAACGGCCCGATTCTGCACGGAAACCCGCCAGCTCTCTCGTCCATGCGCAGAGAATCGGTTGGGCAGACTGTTGCAGTTGGCATTCCGCGTGCCAAGGCGCCACCCAGCGGCGGATAATGGCCATGGCGGGCCCATGCGAGCGAATGGAGACGGAAATGCCCATGTCAGACATCGAGATCGCGCAGCAAGCGGAGCTGTGGCCCATCGCCAAGGTCGCCGACACGCTCGGCATCACCGACGACGAGCTCATCCCCTACGGCCGCCACATGGCCAAGGTCGACGTCACCAGGCTCGCGGACCGTCCGCGCAAGGCCAAGGTTGTGCTCGTCACCGCCATCAACCCCACGCCGGCGGGCGAGGGCAAGACCACGACCTCCGTGGGCCTGGCAGACGCCCTGCACCGCATGGGCAAGTCCAGCGTGCTCGCCCTGCGCGAGCCCAGCCTGGGCCCCGTCTTTGGCATCAAGGGCGGTGCTGCGGGCGGCGGCTACGCGCAGGTCGTGCCCATGGAGAACATCAACCTGCACTTCACGGGTGACTTCCACGCCATCGGCGCGGCGAACAACCTGCTCGCCGCCATGCTCGACAACCACATCAAGCAGGGAAACGAGCTTGGCATCGACCCCAGGCGCATCACGTGGAAGCGCGTCGTTGACATGAACGACCGCCAGCTGCGCAGCATCGTGTGCGGCCTGGGCGGCGTGGCCAACGGCATGCCGCGCGAGGACGGCTTCGACATCACCGTGGCCTCCGAGGTCATGGCCTGCTTCTGCCTGGCCACCTCCATCCGCGACCTCAAGGAGCGCCTGGGACGCATCGTCGTGGGCTACACGTATGACCGCGCGCCCGTCACGGCCCATGACCTGCATGCCGAGGGAGCCATGGCCGCCCTGCTCAAGGACGCCATCTCGCCCAACCTCGTCCAGACGCTCGAGCACACGCCGGCGCTCGTCCACGGCGGCCCGTTCGCCAACATCGCGCACGGCTGCAACTCGGTCATGGCCACCGACGTGGCGGCCAAGCTCGGCGACTACGTCGTGACCGAGGCGGGCTTTGGCGCAGACCTCGGTGCCGAGAAGTTCTGTGACATCAAGTGCCGCATGTCTGGCATCCGTCCCGACGCGTGCGTGGTCGTGGCCACGGTGCGCGCGCTCAAGCACAACGGCGGCGTGCCCAAGGCCGCGCTTTCCGAGGAGAACCTCGAGGCGCTCGAGGCGGGCATGCCCAACCTCCTGCGTCACGTAGGGAACATGCGCGACGTCTTTGGCCTGCCCGTCGTGGTGGCCATCAACGCCTTCCCCACGGACACCCCCGCGGAGCTCGCCCTGGTCGAGCGCAGGTGCCAGGAGCTGGGCGTGAACGTGGCCCTGTCCGAGGTGTGGGCCAAGGGCGGCGAGGGCGGCCTGGCGCTGGCCGAGGAGGTCGTGCGCCTGTGCGAGCAGCCCAGCGAGCTGCGCTTTGCCTATGAGCTCGGCGGCATCCGCGAGAGCGTCGACGCCATCGCGCGGCGCGTCTACCACGCCGACGGCGCCGACTTCACGCCCGCGGCGGCCAAGCAGGTGGCGCAGCTCGAGGAGCAGGGCTTCACGAACATGCCCGTCTGCATGGCCAAGACCCAGTACTCCTTCACTGACGACGCCAAGAGGCTCGGTGCGCCCGAGCACTTCCGCATCACGGTGCGCAGCGTGAAGGTGGCCGCCGGCGCCGGCTTCATCGTGGCGCTCACGGGCAACATCATGACGATGCCGGGCCTGCCCAGGCACCCGGCCGCCGAGAGCATCGATGTCACCGACGACGGCCGCATCACTGGCCTGTTCTAACTGCGACGTCCCGGCGTCCCAAAGGTGCCAGGCCCCTTCGGGACGCTTCGGGCACCTGGTGCCCGCCGGGACATGAGAGGTACGAGAACCGCATGCAAGACCCCCTGATAGACAGGAGCTGCCGAGGCTTCGCCGAGGCGCTCGCCTCGCGCCAGCCCGTTCCCGGCGGTGGTGGCGCGGCCGCCTATGCCGGCGCGCTCGGCTCTGCCCTGTGCGCCATGGTGGCGCGCTTCGACGAGGGCAAGCCCTCGATGGCCGAGAGGGGAGACGAGCTCGCCCGCGCCGTGGCCGAGGCGGACGTCATCCGCACGGAGCTGCTCGGGCTCGTTGACGAGGACGCCCGCGCCTATGCGACCGTCTCGCGCGCCTACGCCATCGACCGCGACGACCCCTCGCGCGCCGATGCCGTCGAGGCGGCGCTTCACGAGGCGGTCCGGCCGCCCTACCAGATCATGGGGGCCTGCGCCCGCGCGATCGAGCTTCTCGAGGGACTCTCGCGCTCCTGCTCGCGCCTGCTGCTGTCAGACGTTGGCTGCGGCGCCATGCTCTGCCGCGGCGCGCTCGACGCCGCAAACCTCACCGTCTGCGTCAACACCGCCTCGATGCGCGATCGCGCCTACGCGCGCGAGATAGACGAGCGCTGCGTGGCGCTGCTCTCGGAGTGGGAGCCGCGCGCCCAGGCCATCGCCGACCACGCCATCGGCGTCATGAAGAGGGGGCAGAGCCATGGCTGAGCTGCTTCGCGGCGCGCCGGTCGCCAACGCCATCATCGACTCGTGCGCCGAGCGCTCCCGTGCGCTCGCGGATGCCGGCGTGGCGCCCACGCTTGCCGTCGTGCGCGTGGGCGAGCGGCCCGACGACCTCTCCTACGAGCGCGGGCTGCTCAAGCGTGCCGAGCGCGCCGGCGTCACCGTGCGCCGCGTGGTCCTTGCCGAGGACTGCTCGCAGGCAGACCTCATGCGAGCAGTCGCGGATATCAACGCCGACGCGTCCGCCCACGGCTGCCTCGTGTTCCGCCCGCTTCCGGCGCACTTGGACGAGCGGGCCGTGGCAGCCGCGCTCGCGCCGTCCAAGGACGTGGACTGCCTCACGCCCGCCTCGCTTGCGCACGTCTTCTCGGGCGCGGGTGCGGGCTTTGCCCCCTGCACGGCCGAGGCCGTGGTGCGCGTGCTTGGGCACTACGGCGTGCCCCTTGCCGGCGCCGACGTCACGGTCGTGGGGCGCTCGCTCGTCATCGGGCGTCCCGTCGCCATGCTGCTGCAGCGCGCGGACGCCACGGTGACGATGTGTCACAGCAAGACGGCCGACCTCGCGCGTCGCTGCCGCGAGGCGGACGTGCTCGTCGTGGCGGTGGGTCATGCCCGCGCGATCGGCGCGGACGTCCTGCGCGCCGGGCAGGTCGTGGTGGACGTGGGCATCAACTGGGATGACGAGGCGCAGCGCCTCGTGGGCGACGTGGACGAGCGGGCGGCGGATGCCGTCGCGGCCGCCTTAACGCCCGTGCCCGGTGGCGTGGGCGCGGTCACGACGGCCGTGCTCATGGACCACGTCGTCACGGCCGCCGAGCGCACGGTTGGGCCCAAGGCGGACGGCGCCGGGGCCTATCGTGCCAAACGCGCTCAAGCCTCGGCCTTCTAGCCCCGTTTTAGGTTCGTTTGGCACGAAGTATCGGCCGCAGGTGCCTGCCTGCGGCATTCGAGGAGGAAACCATGGAAGACGAGAACTGCGGCGTCAATCGCGAGCGCGTGGAGGCCGCCGTCCGCGAGCTTCTCATCGGCATCGGCGAGGACCCGGACCGCCCGGGGCTCGTCGGCACGCCGGACCGCGTGGCGCGCGCGTGCGAGGAGCTGTTCGGAGGCATCGCCGACGACCCGGCCCGCCACCTGCGCAAGCAGTTCCACGAGCCGGGCAACGAGGAGCTCGTCGTCGTGCGAGACATCCCGTTTCACTCCATGTGCGAGCACCACCTGCTGCCGTTCATCGGCCGCGCGCACGTGGCCTACATCCCGCGTGACGGCCGCATCACGGGCCTGTCCAAGATCGCCCGCTGCGTGGCGGGCTACGCCGCCCGCCCCCAGCTCCAGGAGAGGCTCACGGCCCAGGTCGCGGACGCCATGGTCGACGAGCTCGACCCCCTGGGCGTGCTCGTCGTGATAGAGGCCGAGCACACGTGCATGACCATGCGCGGCATCCGTGCGGCAGGCGCCATGACCGTGACGAGCGCCGTGCGCGGCTCGCTGAGAAGCGACGCGCGCAGCCGCGAAGAGGCCCTGAGCCTGCTGCACGTAAGCGCGTAAGGTCCGTGCGAGAAGGAATCGAGACCGCATGACACTATCAACACGCAAGGCGTGGAGGGCCCCGTTCGAGGCCGCCGCGCTCACATACGACGAGGCCCAGGCGATGGCTCATGACACGGGGTTCTTCGGCAGCACCGACGACCCGCTGCTCGAGACGGTCGTCGAGATGCTCGACGAGCTGGGACGCCCCGACGAGAGCTTTGACGTCATCCAGGTCGCCGGCACGAACGGCAAGACGTCCACGAGCCGCTACACGGCCGCCATCCTCTCGGGACAGGGGCTCTCATGCGCCCTGTACACCTCGCCCGAGCTCGTCGAGATGCGCGAGCGCATGGAGGTCGCGGGTGCGCCCGTCTTGCGCGAGGCATTCGCGCGCGGCATCTCCCTCGCGGCAGAGGCGGGCCGGCGCGTGAACGCCCGCCGCGAGCGCTCTGGCGAGCGTCGCTTCCGCGTCACGGAGTTCGACCTGCTTACGGTGGCCGCCTGCGTCGTCTTCGCCGAGGCGGGCGTCGACGCCGCGGTGCTCGAGGTTGGACTCGGCGGCCGCTGGGACGCCACGAGCGCCACGAGGCCCGTCATCACGTGCGTCACGGGCATCGGACTGGACCACTGCCGCATCCTCGGCGACACCCTCGAGCTGATCGCTGCCGAGAAGGCCGCCGTCATCAAGGCGGGCCAGCGCGGCTGCGTGCTAGGCGTGGGCACCTGGGCCCCCTCGAGCGTGGAGGAAGTGTTCCTCGCGCGCTGCGCCGAGCAGGGCGTGGAGCCGGTGCTGCTGCGCCCGGCAAGCGCCGCCGACGCCCCCGGCGAGGTCGAGGAGGGCACCACGGCCGAGCGCCCGGGGCTGCCGCATGCCGGCTACGTCGTGACGCACCGCCCGGCCGCGCTCGCAGACCCCCTCGCCCTCGACGTCGCGACGCCGCGGGCCGCCTACGAGGGCCTCACGGCCGCAAAGCCGCTCTACCAGGCGGCAAACATCGCCTGCGCCGTGACGCTTGCCGAGGGCTACCTCGGCCGCAGGCTCGACGAGGCGGCTCTCGCGCGTAGCGTCCTCGCCTGCCCCACGCCCGGCCGCTTCGACGCGCTGTCCGCGCGTCCGCTGCACCTCATCGACGCCGCTCACAACCCGCAGTCGATCCGCACCTTCCTCGACTCGCTCGCCGAGGCGGCCCCGGACGTGGAGGCCCGTCCGACGCTTCTGTGCGCCGTGCTTGCCGACAAGGACGTCGACGGCATCGTGGGGCTTCTCGCGCCGGCGTTCCCGCGCGTGGTCGTGACGGCGACGTCGAGCCCGCGGGCGCTTCCGGCGCCCAAGCTCGCCGACGCCTTCCGCTCACGCGGCGTGGAGCCGGCGGCGACGTATCCCGCCGTTGCCGAGGCGGTGGGCGCGCTCGCTGGCGTCGCCTACGTGGCTGTGGGGTCGATCACGCTGGCCGGCGAGGTGGCCGGCCTTCTCGGCCGCTAGGCTCGCCGCTGTGGGCTTGGGATGGCGATTCTTGTCGCGCACTCCCGAGCTGCTACAATCCATTGAGTTGACTCTTCCGTGGCACCCCAGGCGCCGCTCGACGCAAAGGAGCTCGTCTCACATGTCGAATCTTATCGACCAGATTCTCACCCCCGAGGTACGCATGGTGCTCTACCTCATGCTTGCCTGCGTCGTGATGCTGTACGTGCTGTCCATCGTCTACGTCATCCGTGACGCGCAGCGCCGTGGCGCCGAGCCCTGGTGGCTGTGGGCCATCATCTCGGTGATCCCCATTGTGGGCCTTCTCGCCTACGTCATCCTTCGCCCGAGCTCCTACCTCGTGGACCGCGAGGAGCAGGACCTCGACATCGCGCTTCGCGAGCACCAGCTGTCCCACTACGGCATCTGCCCCAAGTGCGGCACGCCCATCGACAAGGACTTCATCGTGTGCCCCAACTGCAACACGCAGGTCCGCAACGTCTGCCCCACGTGCCACCGTCCGCTCAACGCGGACTGGAAGGTCTGCCCCTACTGCCGCACGCGCATCCAGTAGCGCTCCTGCCCAAGAGTGATTCCACGAGGCCCCGTCTTCTGGACGGGGCCTCGTTTCGTACTCGTCAGGCCCGTGCGTTTGTCTCCCGCACACGCACGCCCGCTTTGTGGTAAACCATAGGCAAGCAAATCGCGTCGGCGAACGGTTCCGGCGCTTCGCCGAAAGGGCCTAGTCAGATGCAGCGCAAGCTCGCATACATGGTTCGAACTCAGACAATCTAGGCGTCTGTCCCTTCACAGGCCGCGAGGTCGCGTGACAGGCGCCGCATAATCGCTCGTTGCCGCCGGGTGGTGGCCGCGGGCGTTTTTCATGTCTAGTACACTTACCTGAGCTCAAGCAACCGAAAGAGGTTTCCCATGAAGGTTCTCTACAACGACGGTCACGTGGACGAGTGCCCGGCAGACGAGGTCACCCACGTCATCCGCCACTCCGCGGCCCACATTCTGGCCCAGGCCATCAAGCGCCTGTACCCCGAGGCGGACTTCGCCTACGGCCCGGCCACCGAGAAGGGCTTCTACTACGACGTCGACCTTGGCGACAAGAAGATCGGCGAGGACGACCTGCCCGCCATCGAGGACGAGATGAAGAAGATCTGCAAGGAGAACCTTAAGTTCTCCGTGTTCGAGCTTCCGCGCGCCGAGGCCATCAAGCTCATGGAGGAGCGCGGCGAGAAGTACAAGGTCGAGCACATCGGTGACCTTGCCGAGGACGCCCGCATCACGTTCTACCAGCAGGGTGACTACATCGACATGTGCGTTGGCCCCCACGTCTGCTACACCAAGGCCGTGAAGGCCTTCAAGCTGACGGCCGTCTCGGGCGCCTACTGGAAGAACGACAAGAACAACAAGATGCTCACGCGCATCAACGGCGTCGCCTTTGCCAGCAAGGACGAGCTCGACGAGCACCTGCGCATCATCGAGGAGGCCAAGAAGCGCGACCACCGCAAGATCGGCGCCGAGATGGACCTGTTCATGATGCGTGACGAGGCCCCGGGCTTCCCGTTCTTCCTGCCCAACGGCATGATCCTCAAGAACGCCCTGCTCGACTACTGGCGCGAGATTCACCACAAGGCCGGCTACGTCGAGATCTCCACGCCGCTCATCATGAACAAGCAGCTGTGGAAGACCTCCGGCCACTGGGACCACTACAAGGACAACATGTACTCCACCGTCATCGATGACGAGGAGTACTGCATCAAGCCCATGAACTGCCCGGGCGGCGTGCTCGTCTATGCCTCCAAGCCGCACTCCTACCGCGAGCTGCCCATCCGCGCCGGCGAGATCGGCCTCGTGCACCGTCACGAGCTGCGCGGCGCCCTGCACGGCCTGTTCCGCGTCCGCTGCTTCAACCAGGACGACGCCCACCTGTTCGTGCGCCCCGACCAGCTCACCGACGAGATCGTGGGCGTCGTGAACCTCATCGACTCCGTGTACCAGAAGTTCGGCTTCAAGTACCACGTCGAGCTCTCCACGCGCCCCGAGGACTCCATGGGTTCTGACGAGGACTGGGCCCGCGCCGAGGAGGGCCTCAAGACCGCCCTCGAGCAGCTCCACATGGACTACGAGGTCAACGAGGGCGACGGCGCCTTCTACGGCCCCAAGATCGACTTCCACCTGGAGGACTCGCTCGGCCGCACCTGGCAGTGCGGCACCGTCCAGCTCGACTTCCAGATGCCGCTCAACTTCAACCTCGAGTACGTCGACGCCGACGGCTCCAAGAAGCGCCCCATCATGCTGCACCGCGTGTGCTTCGGCTCCATCGAGCGCTTCATCGGCATCCTCATCGAGCACTACGCCGGCAAGTTCCCGACGTGGCTCGCCCCCGTCCAGGTCAAGGTCCTTCCCGTCTCCGAGAAGAGCCGCGCCTACGCCGACGAGGTGGCCGCCAAGCTCGAGGCCGCCGGCATCCGCGCCGTGTGCGATGACCGCGACGAGAAGATCGGCTACAAGATCCGCGAGGCCCGCTCCATCGACCGCGTGCCTTACATGCTCATCCTGGGCGAGAAGGAGGTCGAGGCCGGCAACGTCTCCGTGCGAGACCGCTCCAACGAGACGGTCCAGAAGAGCCTCGACGAGTTCATCTCCGAGGTCTCCGCGGAGATCGCCGAGCGTCGCAGCTAGTCTCGCGTCGTGAGCACCTGCATTCACAACCCCGAGGGGCCTCTCCTGCCATGTGGTGGGGGAGGCCCCTCCCTGTCCGCGCTGCTCGAGATGCAGGTGGGCATGGACGCCTCCGCGTGGCGATGCGTCTCGGACACGGCGCAGGTCGTCGCGAGCTACCTCGCGTGCCACCCGGCCGTTGAGGCCGTGCGCTATCCGGGACTCACGGGCGATGCCAGCTATCACGAGGCCTCGTGCACGCTGCGCGGCGGCTTTGGCCCCTTCGTGGACGTGCTGCTCGCGAGTGGCGCGTGGATGCGCTATGACGCGCGCCGCGCGGCCGGCGACGCCCGCGACGAGGTCTTGCGCCTCGAGCGCGTCCTTGCACGGTGACAAACGGTCCCTTCCCTAACTGCCATAGTTCGTCAGTTAGGGAAGGGACCGTTTTGCAGTCTTTGAATTGCCGGCCGGCTCAACAGCGTCAAATAATCCAGCGGTTTGTGGCCGATTTGAGCATTGCGGGTGCTTTGGAATTTGGTTCAGGAAGTAAACCGGGAATTAAAAATGCCTTTAGTGGCGCTGACCGGAATATAAATGCCGCTCGGCGGGTGTCCTCGTGCGAGCCAACCTCTTTTTCGGTAGATAGGAGTTGTGGGTAATTAAAGGACTCAGAATAAGATTGTGAGGTCATTAAAGGCTCCAACCCTTCTCGGGACAAAGACCTACGACATCGGACAGGCATACATACCTGGTTATGGATCCGCATCGGGCTATGCAGAGGTGTGGCAATACAGCTACGAGGTCCACTGATCGTTGCGTTAGCCCTCTATAGCAAGGGAGATTAGTGCTATGAGAAGGCCGAGGCTTGCATCTATTCTGTTTGTCCTTGCGTTGCTAGCGGCGTTCGTCTGGAGGCGGCTGCCGTCGTTGGGACCGGTCTGGGGTGCCGCACTCGTGGAGGCGTATGGTCTTATCACTGGAGTTCCAAATACCATCACGGGAGTCAATGAGGCAACTCTAGCCGCGGTTATTCTGTCTCGCCCGCTTATGTGGCTGTTCATCGGCTATACGGTTGCCGCGGTCGTTGGGTGCGGCCGCCGCGCTCTGCTCGTCTCGCTTTTCGTCCTGGTTGGCCTGTCCATTGTCTGCGTCGTCGCAAACCAGACCGCTGGCTCGTTCCTCTTGGGATTCACTGACATCTCCTTACGGGGTGGAGCTGCCCTCTCTTTGCTGGGAGGAATCGCCTTCGTCCTTCCCGGGCTCATCTGCGTTGCCACTCACTTCATCTTCGAGCGGTGACAAAACGACCCCGTCCCCAGCTGTCACGGTGACACTTGGGGACGGGGTCAAACTGTTACCGCCGTCTGCCGCTCGCGGATGGGCAGACGCTCTCCACAGGGGCGGGCGGTCGAAAATGACCCGCGAGTGGTATCCCTCCATACCGCTCGGCAGGTTTATGGCCAGCGACTGGTTTTAACCTGTGGCTTACGCCTGTATGCAATTTCGCTTTTTGCCGCGTGGCGCCTATACAGCGCTAAATTGCCGCCATGATTCACGTCGTATGCAATACATAACAAGTATTATGCATTCCATACCTGCGTTGCCCATAAAACCATGGTCAACCACCTTGTGCGAGCCATCGTGCAAATGACCATAGGCTGCTGATCAACCGCAGGTAGACGGCCAACCGCTCACCCAACTGGGCATAGAGTCAGGCAATTCTCAAGTATCATAGAAGCCGTTCGGAGCCTCTCGCTTTTATGCATGACCAAAGGCCACTGGTCATTTGCGCCACAGGCTGGGCGCCATCGTGACCAACCGTCAACCTGGGCGGGCCCGCGCCCGTCCGCGAACCGATCTGGAGGTAGCTATGGCAAAGGCGGAGAAGGCCATCGACAGTCTCGATGCCCTCACCTCGCGAATCGCGTCCATGCGCAAGGCGCAGGCCGAGTTCGCCACGTTCTCCCAGGAGCAGGTCGACAAGATCTTCCACGCGGCGGCCATCGCGGCCAACAAGGCGCGCATCCCGCTTGCCAAGATGGCGGTCGAGGAGACCGGCATGGGCATCGTGGAGGACAAGGTCATCAAGAACCACTACGCGGCCGAGTACATCTACAACAAGTACAAGGACATGAAGACCTGCGGCGTCATCGAGGACGACCCCTCGTTTGGCTACAAGCGCATCGCCGAGCCCATTGGCATCGTGGCCGCGGTCATCCCCACGACCAACCCCACGTCCACGGCCATCTTCAAGACGCTCATCTGCCTGAAGACCCGCAACGCCATCATCATCAGCCCGCATCCGCGCGCCAAGGCCTGCACCATCGAGGCCGCACGCATCGTGCGTGACGCCGCCGTGGCCGCCGGCGCCCCCGAGGGCATCATCGACTGGATCGCCCAGCCCTCCCTCGAGCTCACCAACGAGCTCATGCGCTCCGCGGACATCATCCTGGCCACCGGTGGCCCGGGCATGGTCCAGGCCGCCTACTCCTCCGGCAAGCCCGCCCTGGGCGTTGGCCCCGGCAACACGCCCGCCATCATCGACTCCACGGCAGACGTCAAGCTCGCCGTGAACTCGATCATCCACTCCAAGACCTTCGACAACGGCATGATCTGCGCCTCCGAGCAGTCCGTCACGGTGCTCGAGGACGTCTATGACGCCGTCAAGGCCGAGTTCAAGGCCCGCGGCTGCTACTTCCTCAAGGGCGCCGAGCTCGACAAGGTCCGCAAGACCGTCATCATCAACGGCTCGGTCAACGCCAAGATCGTGGGCCAGAGCGCCCACACCATCGCCCAGATGGCTGGCGTGGACGTGCCCGAGAAGACCAAGATCCTCATCGGCGAGGTCACGAGCGTGGAGCCCTCCGAGGAGATGGCCCACGAGAAGCTCTCGCCGGTCCTGGGCATGTACAAGGCCAAGACGTTCGACGAGGCCATCGCCAAGGCCGAGCGCCTCGTGGCGGACGGCGGCTACGGCCACACCTCCTCGCTGTTCATCTCCACGACGGAGAAGGAGAAGATGGCCAAGCACGCCGAGGCCATGAAGACCTGCCGCATCCTCATCAACACCCCGTCCTCCCAGGGCGGCATCGGCGACCTCTACAACTTCAAGACCGCCCCGTCCCTCACGCTGGGCTGCGGCTCCTGGGGCGGCAACTCCGTCTCCGAGAACGTGGGCCCCAAGCACCTGCTCAACATCAAGACGGTCGCAGAGAGGCGGGAGAACATGCTCTGGTTCCGCGCACCCGAGAAGGTCTACTTCAAGAGGGGCTGCCAGCCCGTGGCCCTCGACGAGCTCGGCCGTGTCATGCACAAGAAGCGCGCGTTCATCGTCACGGACCAGTTCCTGTTCAAGAACGGCTTCATCAAGCCCATCGAGCAGAAGCTCGACGAGCTGGGCATCGAGCACGCCTGCTTCTGGGACGTCGCCCCTGACCCCACGCTGCAGTGCGCGCGCAAGGGTGCGGAGATCCTCACGAGCTTCGAGCCCGACGTGATCATCGCCTTCGGCGGCGGCTCGGCCATGGACGCCGGCAAGATCATGTGGGTCCTCTACGAGCACCCCGAGGCCAACTTCGAGGACATGGCCATGGACTTCATGGACATCCGCAAGAGGGTCTACACCTTCCCGGAGATGGGCTCGAAGGCCTACTTCGTGGCCATCCCGACCTCCTCGGGCACCGGCTCCGAGTGCACGCCGTTCTCCGTCATCACGGACGCCGAGACGGGCATCAAGTGGCCGCTCGCAGACTACGCGCTGCTGCCCAACATGGCAATCGTTGACGCCAACAACATGGACACCCAGCCCAAGGGCCTCACGAGCGCCTCTGGCGTGGACGTCCTCACGCACGCCCTCGAGGCCTACGTCTCCGTCATGGCCAGCGACTGGAGCGACTCCATGGCCCTTCGCGCCATGAAGCTCGTGTTCGAGTACCTGCCGCGCGCCTATGACAACGGCGCGGCAGACCCCGAGGCCCGCGAGCGCATGGCCAACGCCTCCTGCCTTGCCGGCATGGCCTTCGCCAACGCGTTCCTCGGCCTCAACCACTCCATGGCCCACAAGCTCGGCGCCTACCACCACATCCCGCACGGCCTTGCCAACGCCGTCATCCTCACGCGCGTCATGCGCTACAACGCCGCCGACGTCCCCACCAAGATGGGCACGTTCCCGCAGTACGCCTACCCGCACGCGAAGGCCCGCTACGCCGAGGCCGCCCGCTACTGCGGCGTCACCGGCAAGAACGACGACGAGGTGTTCGAGAACTTCGTCAAGAAGATCAACGAGCTGTGCGACCACGTGGGCGTGAAGCACACGATCGCCGAGTACGGCGTTGACGAGAAGTACTTCCTCGACACGCTCGACGAGATGACCGAGAACGCCTTCAACGACCAGTGCACGCCGGCCAACCCGCGTTACCCGCTCATGAGCGAGATCAAGGAGCTCTACCTCGACGCCTACTACGGCCGCGAGCCCAAGAGCTACGAGGACTAGTTTTTCGCTGATGCGCCGGGCGCACGCGATGCCGCGCCCGGCGCCGAAGCATAGGGGGGAGGGGAGTGCCTGCCAGGGGCTGGTGGCCTCCCCACCATCACTCACCAAGACCCTTTAGGGAGGGCTTAGCATGGAGCTTCCTCAGAACAAGGTGGAGCTTGTCCGTCGCGGCAACAAGGTGGTCTATGACACGGGCGACCGCATCGTCAAGGTCTTCAACGTCTCCAAGGCCGAGAGCGATGTCTTCAACGAGGCGCTCAACCTCGCCCGCATCCAAGAGACCGGCATCCGCGTGCCCAAGATTCTCGAGGTGTCGAAGTCCGAGGAGGGCTGGGCGCTTGCCACCGAGAAGGTGCAGGGCACCACGCTCGCCGAGCGCATGAAGGCCGACAAGAAGAACGTCGACGAGTACCTCGAGCAGTTCGTTCGCCTGCAGCTCGAGGTCAACGGCCACACGGCGCCGCTGCTCAACCGCCAACGCGACAAGTACGCCCGCATGATCAACGGCCTCACCGAGATCGACGCCACGACGCGCTACGAGCTGCTCATCCGCCTCGACGGCATGAAGGTCGAGAACCGCGTCTGCCACGGCGACTTTAACCCGTCCAACGTCATCGTGGGCGATGACGGCCTGCTGTACGTCTGCGACTGGGCGCACGCCACGCAGGGCTCTCCGGCCGCCGACGCCGCCATGACTTACCTGCTGTTTGCCCTCGAGGACCTGGCGCTTGCCGACAAGTACCTCATCATGTTCTGCAAGATGGCCGACATGCCCATGCAGGTCGTCCGTCGCTGGACGAGCATCGTGGCGGCGAGCGAGCTTGCCCGTCACCGCGACGCCAAGGAGGAGGAGTTCCTCCGCGGGTGGATCGACGTGGCTGAGTACCAGTAGGACCTGCTGACGGATACCCGTCGGGCCCGGGAGGTTCCTCGCGGACGTCCTCGCGGATGGGGGTCTCGTGACAAACGAGGCGCCCGGCCGCTGCGGAATGTCTGCTACGGAACCTCCCGGGCCCTTGTTGTCTCGCGGCTGGGGGGTGCCGTTCGGCCTGACGGCCGGCATTCTTGCCATCCCCGGCGACGCGGGAGCCGGGCCCTGCTCTTACCTGAGGCTGACGGATCCGTCGCGGGGTGGCCGTTCGGCCTGACGGCCGGCGTGCTATCCGTCTGCTGGTGGTAGAATCATCGAACGAATGTTTTCTCGGCCAGGCGGCCGCAGAAAGGGGAGTGCCGCGTGAAGGTCCTGCTCGTTCCCAACTACTCGCGCGCCGATGCCGTGCAGGCGGCGGCGACGCTCGAGGTGTGGCTTGCCCACGAGGGCGTCGAGGTCGTGTGGGCGCACGACAAGAAGCGCGAGCCCAACCGCGTCTGCGACCCAGCGGGCGCCTGTCTCGTGGTGTCGCTCGGCGGTGACGGCACGCTGCTGCGCGCGGCGAGCATCGTGGGCTATCGCGAGATTCCCATTCTCGGCCTGTCCTTCGGGCACCTCGGGTTTCTCACGGGTGCCGGCTCTAAGAACATCGTGGAGTCCGTCTCGCGCGCGCTTGCAGGAGAGATGCACCAGAGCAGACGCGCCACGCTCGACGTGGACGTCACGTTTTGCTGCGGCGGCGGCCTCATGAGGGACACCCACCACTTTGCGCTCAACGAGCTCGCGCTCACGCGCGGCGCGCTCGGTGACATGATCGAGTTCGACGTGAGCGTCTCGGGCAATCGCATCGACCGCCTGCGCGGCGACGGATTCGTCGTGGCCACGGCCACCGGCTCCACAGGCTACGCGCTCTCCTCGGGAGGTCCCATCGTGACGCCCGAGTTCAACGGCATGGTCTGCGTGCCCATAGCGCCCCACACGATCCTTGCCCGCGCGTTTCTCACGTCCTCGGCAGACATCGTGGAGCTCGAGCTGTCAGACGAGCGACCCGCCGAGAGCAGCGTGTTCGTGGACGGGCAGCTCATCACCTGCCCGGAGGGCGGCCAGGTGGTCGCGTGCTCCGTTCGCCGCGGACCCGGCGACGTCATCCTGCTCGACTCGGACGCCGGCGGGTTCTACGACTCGGTGTCGCGCGTCTTCTACGGGCAGATGCGCAAGAAGCAGTAGGAGCCAGTCGCGGCCGCCACGTGCGGCCGCTGCCATGTGCCAGGGAGGCAGCCAACCATGATCGACGAGCTCCACGTCCAGAGCGTGGCCCTCATCCGTGACGCGACGATCCGTCCCGCCGCCGGTCTCACTGTGCTCACGGGCGAGACCGGCGCCGGCAAGACGGCGCTGCTTTCCGCCCTCAAGCTGCTCGTGGGCGAGCGGGCAGACGCGGGAGCGGTGCGCGAGGGCGATGACCACCTGCTCGTGGAGGGACACGTCTACCTGGGACCCGACGACGCGGACGGCCACGTCGTCAGGCGTCGCGTCGAGGCGGCGGGCCGCGGTCGCGTGAGCTTCGACGGCCACATGGCGAGCGTGGCCGAACTCGCGGCCCAGGTCGGCTCCGCGGTGGACCTGTGCGGCCAGCACGAGCACCAGCGCCTGCTGTCCGTGGCCACCCATGCCCAGATGCTCGACGCCTGGACGGGCGAGCCCGCCGCGAGGGCACTCGCCGAGTACCGAGACGCGCTCGCCGAGGCCGCGGACGCCGCCGCGGAGCTCGAACGCGTGCGCGAGCTCGCGCGCAGCGGAAACGAGCGTCTCGAGCAGGCCGAGTTCGAGCTGCGTCGCATCGACGAGGTGAACCCGCAGCCAGGCGAGCTAGAGGAGCTCGAGGACGCGCTGCCCCGCGCCGAGCATGCCGAGGCGCTGCTTCGTGCGAGCGAGTCTGCCCGCGAGGCCGTCTCGGGAGACGGCGGCGCCATGGACCGGCTTTCGGGTGCCGTGGGCGAGCTGCGCGACGCCTCGCGCTATGACGACGCCCTGGCGACCTTGGCAGACTCGCTCGAGAGCGCGCTCATCGACGTGGAGGACTGCGCCTCGCAGCTGCGCGAGTATCGCGACTCCGTTGACCTTGACCCCGTCGAGCTCGAGCGCATGCAGCAGCGCATGGCGTCTCTGCAGGGTCTCATACGCACGTTCGGGCCGGGCATGGAGGACGTTCTCGCGCGTCGCGAGCGGGCCCGCGAGGTCGTGGAGACGGTCGGCGACTCGGGCGAGCGCGAGCGTGCGGCCGAGCGTGCCGTCGACAGGGCGGAGGGGCGCCTCGCGAGGGCGGCCGACGCGCTCGACGCCGTGCGCGCCGA
>OLNN01000226.1_pt1 | contig 66754 bp, 68 predicted proteins | sample 1672141 | NCBI WGS metagenome assembly OLNN01 (sample SAMEA3136652, study PRJEB25190) | human gut metagenome | biome: human gut; feature: human-associated habitat; material: faeces | place: Austria | collected 2013
ACCGCTGAACATAGAATAAGTCTGTTTGGCGGTATTTTTATGCTTTTTTGTTATATTGGGATATGATAGAATAAGTTTAAATCCTTTGTGACTAAGAAAACCTTGGAATATAGAAGAGAGGAAGTTGCATATGAGAGAAGCCGATTTTTAGAACGTATTAAGACAGTTCTTTGTGAACGTGTTGGGGGAAGATGTTCAAATCCAAAGTGTAGAAGAGAAACACTTGGACCGCATAAAAAAGTGGATAAAAGATTATCAATAGGTCAAGCTGCACATATTTATGCTGCATCGCCGGATGGCGCTAGGTATGATCCGAGGATGACAAATGAAGAAAGAGCGTCTATAAATAACGGAATTTGGTTATGTAGTGATTGCCATGCATTAATTGACAAAAATTCAAAAGAATATCCTGCGGAAGAATTAATAAAATGGAAAATAATAGCGGAACATGAACAAGAATGTCGCCTGAAAGGAAAGGAGCTGGTTCCTTTTCAAAGCCAGCAGATGGAAAGAAAAAGGGAAGCATTAAAGCAGGTCAAGTATGCAATTGATTGCCTCCACGACGTGTTGGAATATTCATATAAATATTGGGAAATGAATTTTGCAAAATCATTTGCCAATCCGATAGATTTACAAAATGAAATAGATGATCACTACTTTATGTATGCAGAAGAATTGATTTACATAAGCAAATATTTTGAAAGAAGGGATAAACTTTGTGAGGCGCTAAATCAACATTCTCTTGACTTGGGAAGAACAATAGTAGAATTGTTGAATGAATATATACATTTGACAACATTCCAATTTTATGATGATAATATAGGAATGGCTAACAATTATTGGTCTTCATTTTTTAATATGATTTCTAATAATATGGACAATTTAAGAAAAACCAAAAAGGAAATAGATGATATGCTATATTCTATGTATTCAGTTTAGATAGATGGAATAAGCTACAATATAAAATTGTAATGGATAACACCGCAAGGAAGCAAGACCGCAAAACTATAAAAGAAGGGTGCAGAAATAACAAAGTTTCTGCACCCTTAAATTATTTGCCTGGCTTGTAGTTGCGTAATGCAGTTTTTGTTGATTTTATAATTTCCAGTAAAAATTCTTTTTCCTGATTGCTGCAATCAGAAGTAAGTTCTTTAATATCAGCATCGAATTTGGAAACCAGTACAGGCGTATTGTCATATAAAAGCTGGTCTACAGTAGTATCAAGGCTTTTAGCAATGCCAAGTAATGTTGCAAGGCTTAATTTGGTATGCCCGTTTTCGATACTGCTGACATAGGTAGGGGCAACGTCAATCATATTTGAAAGTGTTTCCTGAGTCATTTTTTTTGACAGACGTGCAGTGCGGATCCTTTTACCGATAGCAAGATAATCAATTTCTACTTCCAAACCTGTCACCTCCTAGACTTTGACTATTAGTTGAGATTTATTGTGAAACTCCACACACATTTGATATTCCTTATTGTATTCCCAAAAGAGATATATTATAATGAAACATAAGTAGAAGTTTAGTGCAATTATTCACATATGGTAGAAGAAAGAACAAAAGACACCGGGGGCATCAAATTTGGAAAGTATAAATACGGGTGTTGAATTTTATTCAAATGTGAAAGCCTCGGAGGTGGAATGGGTATGGTATCCATATATTCCCTGTGGGAAGATTACAATGTTGCAGGGAGATCCGGGAGAGGGTAAATCAACACTGATTATTCATATTGCAGCGACACTAACAAAAGGCGGATATTTACCAGATGGACAGAAGATAAAAAAGCCAGAGATGGTAATATATCAGTGTTCAGAAGATGGAAAGGGAGATACGATAAAACCAAGACTGGAACAGGCTGGAGCTGATTGTAATAGAGTTGCATTTATAAAGGAAGATAATGATAAATTGACACTGGAAGATGAACGCATAAGAGATGCTATTATACAGATCAGAGCGAAAATGGTCGTGCTTGATCCGATACAGGCATTTATCGGTCATAATGGAAATATGACAAATGCAGTAAAAATGCGAGAAATCTTATCGAAGTTATCCAAGGTGGCAGCAGAAACTAATTGTGCAATAGTATTAGTTGGACACATGAACAAAAGTGGTGGTGGAAACCAATTATACAGAGGATTAGGCAGTATTGACATTGCGGCAGCAGCGAGAAGCATTCTTATGGTATCCAGAGATAAAGAAGAACCTTGGAAACGGTATATGTTTCCGGTAAAATCAAGCCTTGCACCAGAAGGAGAACCGATAGGGTTTGAACTGGATAAGAAAAAAGGGTTTCGATGGATTGGAAAATGCCAGATAAATGTGGAAGAGTTGCTTAATGTTGAGAAAAGCACAGGAAAGAAAGATATTGCTGTAGAATATCTGCAAAAACTGTTATCAGTAGAAGATTTAGCAAGTACCTATATTTATGAAAAAATGAAAGAGTATGGTATTGCAAAAAGAACGGTACAGGAAGCAAAGAAAATTGCTGAAATAAAAGCGTATAAAAAAGGTAAAAACTGGTACTGGCATATGGAAGTGGGGGACAGCATATGAACGAACAGGAAAAACATGCTGCAAGCCAGGAAGAACGGAAAGAAAAGATTCGTGCAAGGTATAAGGGCGTGGATCGCAGCGAATTAGAGTTCATTCCTGCGAAACAGAAAGAAAAGTTATTTGAAGATGCAGGCACAAAAAGGGTGTGTGCTTATTGTCGTGTGTCTACAGATGATGCCAATCAGACATCTTCATATGAACTGCAGAAAAATCATTATGAAGATATGATAAAGGAACATGCAGGGTGGACACTGGTTGGGATATATGCGGATGAGGGAATTTCCGGCACATCTTTACAGCATAGGGATGAATTTAATCGTATGATTGAGGATTGCAAAGCAGGAAAAATAGATTTGATAGTTACCAAAAGCGTATCACGATTTGCCAGAAATATCGTGGATTGTATTGCTAAAGTTCGTGAATTAGCAAATATGAAACCACAGGTAGGAGTATTTTTTGAAACAGAACATATTTATACGCTTGATAATACAAGTGAAATGATGCTTGCGGTTTTATCGGCAGCAGCGCAGGAAGAATCCCATACGAAAAGTGAAATTATGAATATTTCTATTGAACAACGGTTTTCAAGAGGAATATTTCTGACACCCAAACTCTTAGGTTATGATAAGGACGAGGACGGGAATTTAATTATTAATGAGTCGGAAGCAGATACGGTTCGCTTGTGTTATTATCTGTTCCTGAGTGGCTTTCCTACTTCTGAAATTGCTGAAATTTTGATGGATTTAGGACGTAAAACTAAATTAGGAAATACAAAGTGGACAGGAAGTACAGTTGTAAATGTTCTACGCAATGAAAGGCATTGTGGGGATGTTTTATCAAGAAAAACTTTTACACCTAATTACCTGGATCATAAATCAAAGAAAAATAACCATGATCGGAACCAATATAGGCAGACCGATCACCATGAAGCTATTGTGAGCCGGGAGATTTATAATGCAGCGCAAAAAATGCTGGATGCAAGCAAATATATGAAAAAAGGGTATTCATTGCCAACTTTACAGGTAGTAGATCAGGGAGCCTTAAAAGGCTTTGTACCTGTAAATCGTGCATGGAATGGATTTTCGTCAGCAGATTATAAAAAGGCATCATTAAGTGCTTATTCTGAAAACAATAATGAAATTTGTGTAGAGAAAACGAAAAATAGAGGATTTGATTTAAGCGGTTATGAAATTGTGAGGGCGCAGTTTTTTTCAACAAGATTCGATCCGGCAGTAACGATTTCTTCAGGAAAAATTGTATTTAATACAGCTTGTTTGAAAAAATTTGAAGATATAGAGTATGTAGAATTACTTTTCAATTCTGTAGAAAAGTGCATTGCAGTTCGTCCATGCGAAAAAAGCAGCATAAATGCTATTAAATGGGGAACTATACGAGATGGACGTTGGGCGGTGCTCCCAAAAAGCTGTAAAGGATTTTCAGGGCCATTATATGAGCTTATGGGATGGAATAAAGACTGCAAGTATAAATTGCGAGGACAGTTTTGCGGTACTGCAGATGAACAGGTAATGATTTTTGAATTAGAAGAACCAGAAGTGCTTGTACAGGAAAAGGCAGAAGAACAATTTGCGGAAGAAACGGAGAAAAAGGCAGAAGAAGCTCAGAAGCCAGTAAAGAAAATATTTTATCCGGAAGCCTGGGCATATAATTTTGGAGAGTCTACAAATAGAATGGTGTTTTTACAGAGAGTGTCATATAAAGGAAACTGGGACATACTGCGTCCTGCAAGAACTGTTGAAGGGATGGAGATTATAACCAGAGAAGTTCTCAATGAGCTGCTGGAGTCAGCAGAGAAATTGATAGATAAAATGAGGTGTGCTAATTATGCATGATACAGCGGAGTATACGGATGAAAAAGAAATTGTTGATCAGAAAGCAATCGAGTTGGCAGAGGATTTTAGTTATGATGGATATCAGGTTGTCAGACGAGAACTGTTTGCTCATTTAAGGGAACCGGCTGTCGTGATCCGGAGAGATAGTGTAACATTTAATACAGCCTGCATTGCTGGTTTAGAGGATGCAGTTTACATACAGATACTTGTGAACCAGGATAGTAAGAGAATGGTTGTCCGAAAATGTGAGGAAAATGATAAAGATGCACTTCGTTGGTGTGTGGCAAAACCAGATAAGCGTAAAAGCAGAAAAATGACAAATAAAATCTTTTCTGCAATGATGTATGAAATGATGGGATGGAATCTGGATTGCCGATATAAAATTTTGGGACACAAGATAACTTTTGAAGATGAAACAATATATGTGTTTGACTTGATGGAAACGGAGATATTTCTGGATATTAAAAGGAAAAAAGCGAAAAAAGACACAGAAAGTCAGTCTACTACTGAAAATGCTAATAATATAGAAGAAACAGCATCAAGTGATACGGAAGAAATAAAAAGAAAGAACCGTATACCATTTTATCCAAAGGAATGGAAAGATTCTTTTGGATTGCCAGTGGAAGAACATAGGAAAGCATTGGAAATAAATATGCTGGATGGTTATGCAGAATTTACAACAGGAAAATAGTTAAAGGGGAAAGTCTGCCCTAAAGACGGGAGGTATCAGTGTGCAGGAACATAATATTGTGATACCGGGGATTTCTCTATGCCAAAAATGGGGGAAGATACGGATTTTTCATTCAACGATAGTGGCATTGGGTGAGCCAAAGTATATAAGATTTTTGTTTAATCCTGAAAAGCGGGGATTGGTGGTGCAGGCATGTGCCAGAAAAGATGCAGAGTGTTTTCGTGTGCCTAAATATAACCCGGAGAATTGGGAATTTAAGATCAGCAGTGTGCCAATGCTGAGAATGATATGGAAAACATGCGACTGGGATACAGAAAAAACGTATCGCTTGACTGGAATATGCCATTCAGAGTACAATCTGGTGGAATTTGATATGAAGCAGGCAACGGTGCTGACGGTGGAAGAATTTTAAGAAAAAGGCGTAAAATAGGGACTTCTGAGAGATCAGAGGTTCTTTTTTTATGCTGTTTTTGAGGGTAATTGTATGGTGTGGTGCTGAAAAATTTTCTCTGAAAAAAAGTTGTTTCTATCTTTACATCAGGAGGTGATATGAGTCTGGTAGGAACCAGACCACCGACAGTAGATGAATGGGAACAGTATGAGTTACATCACAGGAGCCGTATGTCAATTAAACCTGGTATCACAGGAATGTGGCAGGCGAGCGGTCGAAGCGACATCACAGATTTTGAAGAAGTCGTAAGACTCGATACCCAGTATATCGAGAACTGGTCAATTGGGTTGGATTTAAGAATTCTTCTTAAAACAGTTACTTCGGTATTGAAGAGTGAGGGTTCGGTTTGACTAGAACAAAAAATATAATAGATACATCATATTGCAATTATCGTATCTGACTACAAAGTTGCTAAGGATTTCTATGTGAACAAGCTGGGCTTCTCTGTCATCAGAGAAAACTACCGCCCAGAGCGTAAGGATTGGAAGCTGGATCTTCGTGTCAATGAATATACAGAACTGGAGATTTTCGCTGAGGAAAATCCTCCGAAGCGTGTGAACTATCCAGAAGCCTGTGGTCTACGCCATCTTGCGTTCTGCGTAGACAGTGTGGAACAGACAGTGAAAGAGCTGAGGGAATTAGGCATAGAATGTGAGCCGATTCGGGTTGATGATTATACCGGCAAGAAGATGACTTTCTTTCATGACCCGGACGGATTGCCGTTGGAGTTGCATGAGTAAAAAGGTGGACAAAATGATATTTTGCAAGGCCGAAAAAGAGGATTTTAATAGAGTCAATGGTATTCTTCTGATTGATGAATACGATGTGCCTCTGGATAAGGCATTTCAGTATGGATATTATGATGAGATGGTGTCTTTGCTCAGAAATATGTTTGGTAATGCATTAAAGACGAATCCGAATCTGTATTTTGCTGTGCTGACAGGATGTCTGAGAATTTCGAAGGAAAGTATCTTTACTGGTCTTAATAATCTGAAAGTGCTGACGCTTACGGATGTGAGATTTGATGAATATTTTGGATTTACGGATACAGAAGTAAAAGGCATGCTGGAATACTATGGATTATCTGGACATTATGCAGAAGTGAAGGAATGGTATGACGGATATCGCTTTGGAAATGTGGAAGTGTATTGTCCGTGGGATGTGATCAATTACTGTGATCTTTTAAGAGCAGATCCGAATGCGCTGCCACAGGATTACTGGTCTAACACAAGTGGAAATGCAATGGTGCGCAGATTTATTGATAAGGCGGATACTCAGACTCGTGATGAGATTGAGCGGCTGATCGCCGGCGATGAGATCTTGAAGGAAATTCATCAGGAATTGACATATAATGAACTGGACAGCAGCATCGAAGTGATGTTGGGTTGATGGAGAAACAAATGATTACAAAGGTAAATTTTGGTAAGAGAATAAGTGATTTACGAATCGGGGGGGGCAAAACTCAGCTCGTGAAATGAGCCTTGCGCTGGGACAGAACCCGAGTTATATTAATCGGATCGAAAATGGCAAAGCACTGCCATCGATGCAGGGATTTTTCAGCATCTGTGAGTATCTGCAGATCACACCGGGTGATTTTTTTAATGAGGATTCAGAAGCTCCGCGGGAAGTGCGGGAGTTGATGGAGAAGATTGAGAAGCTTACACCTGAACAGAGGACTCTGATCAGACAGGTAGTTGATCAGTTTTTGGGAGAATAAGTCCATAAAAGATAGGCAGGAGACCTTTACGGCCGCCTGCTTATCTTTTATATTGTGAGTAAATTTCTGAAATCAAACACATCTTCTTCATCCATCAGGCGTTCCATTTCATTGAGATTCGGATCGGAGTGTTCAAGTTCTCTTGAGAATCGATAGCAGATGAAAATCATATCTTCAAAAGTAAAATGGCGACCATTTTTTAACCAGGTTCCTACGGCAAGTTCGTGGATCATGAAGGTGCAGATGACAGCCATTTTGGCTTTGGCAAATATCTGATCATCATAAATGGCTCCACAGAAGTAGGTGTAGATCCAGTAGAGGAGAAGCTGTTCTTCGTGAATGGCCCAGTCGGAATAATCGTGTGCGAAGGCGGCATAAATTTCTGTGAGTTCCGTATCATTTTGGCAGGAGCCATAGAGTGGAACGAGCGTTTTCCGAAGATATGTATGCCAGCCTGGGCGAAGAACCTCCATCTGTGGGATAACCGTGCGCCAGATCTGTTTGCTTAGAGCAAGTAGTGAGGCTGTAGCAGAGGTAGAATCTTTGCTGGGCTGTTCAGAAGATACCTGGCATTCGTCATTCCATTTCTGGATCTTGTTTAGAAATCTCTCGCCATATCCGGATTTTTGATGCCGACCGCGGATATCTTCCCACTGGAACAGCTCATTTTTGTCCAGACTGAGCTGAAAATCATGCGCACATGCCAGAAGTTTCTGACGACGCAATCTGACCGGTATGGAGCGATCCTGAATCACGGAGAAAAGATAATCTCTGGTGTCCATCAAAGCGGTAAAAAGAAAATAATCGAAGTCATCGAAAGTTTCTTCCGGTGCTGCGACTTCTCTGGTGAAGAATGTGATTTTTTCTTTGTGGGACAAAAAAATTCTCGCGGCTTCCGGGCAGGAGAGGGACAGGGAGTATTCACGCAGCCCTTCAAATTCTTCAATGTGACGTGGATATTTTCGACAGGTGTCGCATAACATATCTTTACCGGCTTCGCTGTAGATATCGCAGAGATTGTCTTCATTCAGAAATGCACAGCGTTTGTCATACTGACAGAAAAAATGTTCTTTCCAGTCGATGTCATTGTGAAGTCTGTTTCGAAAAGGACCTTTGAATCTACGGTATTTCTGGAGGCTTTTTTCATCGATCATGATTTGCCATCCGGCACAGCAGGTATCGGGACAGGCACCTGCGATACAGGAAAATTCTTTATAAAAAGTAGGTTTTGTTATCTGCATGTCTTGTTCTCCTTAACTTTATGTGCGATAATGTTCAGCAAAAGTATAACATTTTGTAGTGTAAACTACAATGAAAGGAGTCATTCATGGAACAATATATAAATAATGCACCGTTTGCATTGGTAATCGTGTTTTTGATCATAGGTTTTGTGTTCCTGATCAAAGGAGCAGATTTTTTTGTAGAGGGAAGTTCCAGCATTGCAAAGAAACTGAAAGTTCCTTCGATCATCATCGGGCTGACGATCGTTGCAATGGGAACATCCCTTCCGGAAACTGCAGTTAGTGTGACTGCATCATTGGTGCACAATAATGAACTTGCAGTCAGTAATGTAGTCGGATCTAATATTTTTAATCTGATGTTTGTGATCGGTGTTTGTGCGATAATGACACCGATCATGGTGCAGAAGGATACAATCGCGAGGGATATCCCGCTTTCTGTTATCTGTGCGTTGCTCCTTCTGGGACTTGGATATCTTGCATGGGGGGATGCGCATGGTATGACACTGGGCCATTTGGACGGAGTTGTTTTTCTGGGCGCATTTGCGGGATATATTTTCTATATGATCCGGACTGCAATGAAAGCAAGGACCGAAGGGAAAAAAGTTGAGATCGAAGCAGTTGAGGAACTGGAAGATGGAGAACTGAAACTGTTGTCTTATCCAAAGAGTATTCTCTGCATTGTTGGTGGTGCAGTGGCAATTGCATTTGGTGGGGATATGACAGTTGATGCGGCAAGCAGGATCGCAATAGATCTGGGAATGAGCCAGACACTTGTGGGATTGACGATCGTTTCAATTGGAACGTCACTTCCTGAACTGGTTACTTCTGTGGTTGCGGCACGCAAAAATGAAGTTGATATGGCAGTGGGAAATGCAGTCGGATCGAATATATTTAATATTCTGATGGTCCTTGGTATTGCATCTGCTATCAGTCCGGTGTCGCTGATCAGTGAAAATGTGATCGATATTCTGGTCCTTGTCGGCTTTTCTGTCGTAGTCTGGTTTTTTGCCAGAAGTGACAGGAAGATCACAAGAAATGAGGGTATTGCCATGGTGGCAATGTATCTGATCTACACGGCATATATTATTATGAGATGACTGCCATTCGATATGGTAATTGCAGGCATTTGCAGATAAACTTGAACTCCTGCAGTTTTTGTGTTATGATAGACCAAAGTTTGGCTTTTATAAAATTGTGCTTATTTTTTACATTATAGTTTGCTTTATATAAAGTTAAGAAGAGAAGAGGAGAAATATTTATGTGTGGAATAGTTGGTTTTACAGGATGCCATCAGGCAGCCCCGATCCTTTTGGATGGCCTTTCTAAGCTGGAATATCGTGGATATGATTCCGCGGGTATTGCGGTTCGTGATGGCGAAGGTGAGACAGAAGTCATTAAGGCGAAAGGACGTCTGAAGGTTTTATCCGAGAAGACAAATGACGGAGAATCTGTTCCGGGTACATGTGGTATCGGACATACCAGATGGGCAACTCACGGCGAACCATCTGAGAACAATGCACACCCACATGTAAGTGATGATGGAAATGTTGTTGCAGTTCATAACGGAATCATTGAGAACTATCAGGAGCTGAAGGACAAACTTCTTCGCAAAGGTTATGCATTTTATTCTGAGACCGATACAGAAGTTGCTGTGAAACTGGTGGATTATTATTACAAGAAATACGAGGGAACACCGGTCGATGCGATCAATCATGCAATGGTCCGTATCCGTGGTTCTTATGCACTTGCAATCATGTTTAAAGATTATCCGGAAGAAATCTATGTAGCTCGTAAAGACAGCCCGATGATTCTTGGTGTTTCTGATGGAGAGTCTTACGTTGCATCTGATGTTCCGGCTATTCTGAAATATACAAGAAATGTATATTATATCGGAAACCTGGAGATGGCCCGCGTTCGTAAAGGTGAGATCACATTCTATAACCTGGATGGCGAAGAAATCCAGAAACAGATGAAAACAATCGAGTGGGATGCAGAAGCAGCAGAAAAAGCCGGTTTCGAGCATTTCATGATGAAAGAGATCCACGAGCAGCCGAAAGCAGTTCAGGACACTTTGAGTTCTGTTGTGAAAGACGGACAGATCGATCTTTCTGAAATCGGACTTACAGATGAAAATATTCAGGACATTGACCAGATTTATATTATCGCATGTGGTTCTGCATATCATGTGGGAATGGCTGCACAGTATGTACTTGAAGATATGGTGCGTGTTCCGGTGCGTGTTGAACTGGCATCTGAATTCCGTTACAGAAATCCGATTCTGAATCCGAAAGCGCTGGCAATCATTATCAGCCAGTCCGGTGAGACTGCAGACAGTCTTGCAGCACTGCGTCTGTGCAAAGAAAACAACATCCGTACACTTGGCATTGTGAATGTGGTTGGTTCCTCTATTGCACGTGAAGCAGATAATGTCTTCTATACACTTGCAGGTCCGGAGATTTCCGTAGCAACCACAAAGGCATACAGTACACAGCTGATTGCGTCCTATGCGCTGGCTATCCAGTTTGCAAAAGTAAAAGGTACGATTTCCGAGGAACAGTACGCGGCATATATTAAAGAACTTGAAACTCTGCCGGATAAGATCCAGAGAATCATCGATGACAAAGAACGCATCCAGTGGTTCGCATCTAAACAGGCGAATGCAAAAGACGTATTCTTCATCGGTCGTGGCATTGATTATGCAATCTGTCTGGAAGGCAGCCTGAAGATGAAAGAGATCAGTTACATCCATTCTGAGGCATATGCAGCAGGTGAGCTGAAACACGGAACTATCTCCTTGATCGAAGACGGTACACTGGTGATCGGCGTTCTCACTCAGCCGGCTCTTTATGAAAAAACAGTCAGCAACATGGTAGAGTGCAAGAGCCGTGGCGCTTATCTGATGGGCCTGACTACATTTGGAAATTATAATATCGAAGATACTGCGGACTTCACCGTATATATGCCGAAGACAGATCCGCATTTTGCAACATCCCTTGCAGTCATTCCACTGCAGTTGCTGGGATACTATGTAAGTGTTGCCAAGGGTCTTGATGTAGATAAGCCGAGAAACCTTGCAAAGAGCGTAACAGTTGAATAAAGATTTAACATTTAAGCGGAAAACCATCAGGCTTTCCGCTTTTTATCTTTCATCCACATCTGGATATATTCCATCTGTTCCTGGTCGGATATTTCCTGTGATCCGGGGTCATTTCCGGCGGCGAGGCAGCAGAAGAGCACAAATGCCTGCAGGCAGAAAAACACAATAAGTGCTACAATGATCAAATTCCGCACCCCCTTTCACTGAAACTGGAATATATTAATATAGAAACCTTTATCTGGAGTATATGCATGAACGAGTCATTTTATACAGGGAAGGGAATCGGAGTGGCAATTCTTGACACGGGAATCTATCCGCATATAGATTTTGACAGCAGAATTTGTGCTTTTGCGGATTTTATAGCGCATAAAAAATCTCCATATGATGACAATGGACATGGAACCTGTGTGGCCGGAATTCTGGCCGGGAGTGGCAGGGCCTCCATGGGAAAATATAAAGGGATGGCACCAGGCAGCAGGATAGCAGCGCTGAAAGTACTTGATCGGTTTGGAAATGGAAATAAAGAAGATGTTCTGCAGGCTTTTCGTTGGATTTTACAGAACAGGGAACGATACAGGATTCGAATTGTTAATATTTCTGTGGGAACGACTTATCGCACACGAAACGATCAGGATGTACTGGTGCAGGGGGTGGAGAGATTATGGGATGAAGGGCTGGTTGTGGTCGCGGCGGCAGGAAATCAGGGACCAAAGCCGGGGAGCGTGACGGCACCTGGATGCAGCAAAAAGATCATTACGGTGGGATCCAGTGATATGCTCTCGGGAAAGCAGGCGGTATCCGGACGGGGGCCAACGTTTGAATGTGTATGCAAGCCGGATCTGGTGGCACCGGGGCGGCAGATTATGGCATGTACGCCGGGAGCTGGAAACCTGTACAGCATGAAAAGCGGAACGTCCATGTCAACTCCGCTGGTATCCGGTGCAATTGCACTGGCACTGGAAAAAGACCCACTGCTATCTAATGTAGAGATTAAAATGATGCTGCGAGACAGCTGCGATGATATGGGACTGCCGAGAAACCAGCAGGGATGGGGAAAGTTCAACTGCAAAAAGTTTTTGGCATTATAGGAAATGCACATGATTGTATAAACAAAAATGCACGATTTTACCATAGTAAAGGTTGAAAGTATTGACGGAAATCCTTTTTTCGGATAGAATAGTAGGAAATTGGCAATTGTTCGGAGATAAACAGTTGCAAAAAATCAGATATCAAGCAAGGGAGACGTATTATGGAAAAAATTCAAATGACGACACCGTTGGTAGAGATGGATGGAGATGAGATGACCAGAATTCTCTGGAAAATGATCAAAGATGAACTTCTTCTTCCGTTTATTGATCTGAATACAGAGTATTATGATCTCGGACTGAATTATCGTAATGAAACAGATGATCAGGTTACGATTGATGCCGCCGAAGCAACTAAGAAATATGGTGTTGCAGTAAAATGTGCGACGATCACACCAAATCATGCACGTATGGACGAATATGATCTCAAGAAGATGTACAAGAGCCCGAATGGTACGATTCGTGCAATCCTTGATGGAACAGTATTCCGTGCACCGATCGTTGTAAAGGGAATTGAGCCATGTGTACGTAACTGGAAGAAACCGATCACACTTGCGCGTCATGCATATGGAGATATTTACAAGAATACAGAGATGTACATTGACAAACCAGGTAAGGTTGAGCTTGTTTATACTTCTGAAGACGGCGAAGAGAAACGCTCCCTTGTACAGGAATTTAAGGCACCTGGTGTTGCGATGGGTATGCATAATATGACTGCATCCATCGAAAGCTTTGCGAGAAGCTGTTTCAACTATGCACTGGATACAAAACAGGATGTATGGTTTGGCGCGAAAGATACAATCTCCAAGACATACGATGCAAAATTCAAAGAAGTATTCCAGACGGTATTTGATACAGAATTTAAGGATAAGTTCGAAGAAGCAGGACTTACTTATTTCTATAGCCTTATCGATGACATTGTAGCTCGTGTTATGAAGGCCGAAGGCGGATTTATCTGGGCATGCAAGAACTATGACGGAGATGTTATGAGCGATATGGTTTCTTCTGCATTCGGTTCTCTTGCAATGATGACATCAGTACTTGTTTCTCCTCAAGGATATTACGAATATGAAGCAGCTCATGGAACAGTACAGAGACATTATTATCGTCATCTGGAAGGAAAAGAAACTTCTACCAACTCTGTGGCAACGATTTTTGCATGGACAGGAGCTCTTCGTAAACGTGGAGAACTGGATGGCAATCAGAAACTGGAAGAGTTTGCAGATAAACTGGAAAAAGCTACCCTTTCCACGATTGAAAGTGGCAAGATGACCAAAGACCTTGCACTGATCACAACAATTGAGAATCCGACTGTACTGAACAGCCGTGATTTCATCCTTGCAATCAGAGAATCTCTGGAAAAAATGATTTAATATATACGCACAAAAGAGCCATTGTATCAACTGCGATACAGTGGCTCTTGCAATGTGGGAGAGAAAATTGCAGTTATGCAAGTTCCTCCCATTTTTCATATAATTCTTCAAGTTCTGCCTGAATCTTGTCTTTTTCGCGGCTCAGTTCCGCACAGCGTCCTACATTCGTACAGACATCCGGAAGAACGAGAGTGTCGTCGATCTCTTTATCTCGTGTTTCAAGTTCTTCAATACGTTTTTCGACTTTTTTAAGTTCGTTTTCCTGTTTACGCTTGCGAGCCTGTTCTTCTTTTTGCTGCTGCCAGGTAAGTTTTCCCTCAGAAGGTGTTTCTTCTTTTGTTTCTTCAGTGGCTTCCTGTGCAGATGGAGCATATTTCTCAGTCAGTTCTTCTTTTTTCTCCAGATAATAATCGTAATCTCCGATATAGTTGACAACAGACTGATTTGTCAGATCAAGAATACGGGTTGCAGTCTGGTTGATGAAATAACGGTCATGAGAAACATACAACACAGTTCCGGTATAGCTGTTCAGTGCTTCTTCCAGAATTTCCTTGGATGCGATATCCAGATGGTTGGTAGGCTCATCAAGGATCAGGAAATTGGCTTCGGAAAGCATCAGTTTGGCAAGAGAAACACGACCTCGTTCGCCACCGGAAAGAGAGGAGATCACTTTGAATACATCGTCTCCGGTAAAGAGAAATGCTGCCAGCATATTACGGATCTGTGTCTCGGTCAGTGTCGGATATGTGTCTGAAATTTCCTCAAAAATTGTTTTTTCTGCATGAAGTACATGATGCTCCTGATCATAGTAACCAATCTGTACTTTGGCACCCAGAGAGAAGCTTCCGGCGTCTGCATCCAGAAGTCCGTTGAGAATCTTGAGCATTGTAGTTTTGCCGGTTCCGTTGTTTCCGATCAGTGCTACGCGCTCGCCTCGTTTGATCTGGAAAGAAATATTGGAAAAAAGTTTCTGCTGAGGGAAACTTTTGGCGAGATCTTCTACGGTAAGGACATCGTTTCCACTGACCACGCGTGGTTCAAGAGAAAGACGCATCTGGCTCTGGACTTCGACCGGTTTGTCGATCCGCTGAACCTTATTCAGCATCTTTTCACGGCTCTCTGCACGTTTGATGGATTTTTCTCTGTTGAAAGATTTCAGCTTGACGATAACGGCTTCCTGATGCTTGATCTCGCGCTGCTGGTTGAGATATGCCTTGTACTGGGCATCACGAAGCTGTGCTTTTTTCTCTGCATAAGCGGAGTAATTACCGGCATACATACGAACCTGTCCGGCATCGATCTCGATGACTTTTGTGACAACTTTGTCCAGAAAATAGCGGTCATGAGATACAATGAAAACAGCACCAGGATAATTGAGAAGATAAGTTTCCAGCCAGGCAATGCTTTCCATATCCAGGTGGTTGGTAGGCTCATCGAGCAGAAGGATATCTGGTTTGGAAATCAGCAGTTTACCGAGGGCAACACGTGTTTTCTGACCGCCGGAAAGAGTCGCCACCTGTTTGGTAAAATCCTCTTCTGTAAATCCGAGACCATTCAGAACACCCATAAGTTCGCTTTTGTAGGCATAGCCATTCTCCAGTTCAAATTCATGAGTCAGGCGGGTGTAGGAGTTCATCAGGCGGTCAAGTTCTTCGCCGGAAGCATTTTTCATCTGGACTTCCATGGCACGAAGGCGTTCTTCCATATCGATGATATACTGTTTGGTGCTTAAGAGTTCTTCATATACAGAAAGATGTCCCTGTACATCCTGATACTGGGCGAGGTAACCGATGCGTTTGTCCTTGGCAAGAACTACCTGTCCGGCATCTGCATGGATCTCTTCCATTATAATGCGAAGAAGTGTGGTCTTGCCGGCACCGTTATTACCGATCAGAGCAGCTTTTTCGCGTTCTTCTATATGAAAAGAGGCATCTTCCAGAATCACTTTTTCACCGAAGGATTTGGAGATACCCTGACATGATAAAATCATAGTTATTCCTCCGAAGTAAATATACGGTATGATTATAAAAGCAAAAATGGCCTTTGTAAAGGAAAATCAATGAAAATTGTACATATTTGACAACATTGATTGACAACAAAATGTCAATTCGTTATAATTAACGAGAAAGTGTAAGGAGGGACAACGGTGGAAGCAAAACAGATTTCAAAAGCTGTGATTAAGAGACTGCCACGTTACTATAGATACCTTGGTGAACTTCTGGAAGACAATGTAGAGAGAATCTCTTCCAATGATCTTAGTAAAAAAATGCGTGTTACAGCGTCTCAGATACGTCAGGATCTGAATAATTTCGGGGGATTTGGACAGCAGGGATACGGTTATAATGTAAAATATCTTTATACAGAGATCGGTAAGATCCTGGGGCTGGATATCGTGCATCCGATGATCATTGTAGGAGCTGGTAATCTGGGGCAGGCACTTGCCAATTATGTTGAGTTTGAGAAGAGAGGATTCAAGCTGGTCGGTATTTTTGATGTAAATCCGGTACTTGAGGGAATTGCGGTTCGTGGGATTGAGATTCAGATGATCAGTGATCTTCCTTTCTTTATGAAAGAAAACAATATTGAGATTGCAATTCTGACATTGCCGAAGAATAAGGCGCGTGATATGGCGGAGATTCTGATCGAGAACGGAATCAAAGCTATCTGGAATTTTGCACATATCGATCTGGATACTCCGGATGATGTGATCGTGGAGAATGTTCATCTTTCAGAGAGTCTTATGACATTATCCTATAATCTCAGTCAGTATCGTCAGGAACATATAGACGATGAGAAATAAGCAGCACTTATAAAGTGATGGCAGGACGGACAGACAGGCTGTTACCCGGCTCCTTATGGCAAGGAGGCTGCGTAATGGCCTTTTATGCTAATTATGGCAGGTGAGGAAAAAGAATGAAACAGATTGTGACCTGTAAAGAAATGAAAGCTCTTGATGGAAATATGATTGAGGGAATCGGGATTCCGTCCTGTGTCCTGATGGAACGGGCAGCTCTGAAAGTCGCAGAAGAACTGGAACGGACGCTGGCAGACAAAAAACAGGAAGAACGGATTCTCTGTGTCTGCGGAAGCGGGAACAACGGAGGAGATGGCGTGGCTGTTGCCCGTATTCTGAAACTGCATGGTTATCGTACAAGTCTGTATCTGGTGGGGAATCCGGACCACAGGACTGTGGAAATGCAGCGTCAGCTGGATATTGCAGCTGCCTGTCAGGTGCCGGTTGTGAATAACCTGGAAACAGAGGAATATACTACTATAGTAGATGCCATTTTCGGCGTTGGGCTGAGTCGTCCGGTCGAGGGCAGTTACAGAGATGTGATCATGGCACTGAATCAGTTGAATGCCTGGAAAGTGGCTGTTGATATTCCGTCCGGAGTAAATGGCGATACAGGAGCAGAACTTGGAATTGCTTTTCATGCAGATCTGACAGTGACATTTGCATTTCGGAAAGCAGGCCTTTGCCTGTATCCGGGCAGGAAATTTGCCGGTAAAGTGATCGTTGCGGATGTTGGCATCTACGCAAGTGATAAGGTGAAACCATATTTATGGCAGACAGAAAAAACAGATATTCATTTTCTGCCGGATAAAATTGTTGATGGAAACAAAGGAACTTTTGGAAAGATTCTGGTCGTTGCCGGAAGTCCGGGCATGTGTGGGGCGGCTTACCTCAGTGCGTCGGGAGCTTTTGCAGTGGGCATCGGAATGGTGAAAATCGTTACGGCAGAAGAGAATCGGATTCCACTGCAGACAATGCTGCCGGAAGCAATGCTTGACTGTGGCGATGATTTTGCAAAAGATCTTGACTGGTGCGATATTGTGGTGATCGGCCCGGGAATTGGAACTACGTACCAGGCTGCCGAAAAAGTACAGTGGTTTCTGGAGGCAGCATCAGGAGCTGCTAAACCAGTCATACTGGATGCAGATGGGTTGAATCTGCTGGCACAGCATCCGGAATGGAAACAGTATCTTACGAGCCGCGTGGTCATGACACCACATATGGGTGAGATGGGACGGCTGACAGGAAAAAAGGTCAGTGAACTTCAAAAAGACCGTATTGCAGCAGCGAGGGAGCTGGCGGCAGAGACCGGTGCGGTTTGTGTGCTGAAAGATGCATGTACCGTGACGGCAGCACCGGATGGAAATACCTGGATCAGTCTGGCGGGAAATCCTGGAATGGCGACTGCGGGAAGTGGAGATGTTCTGACCGGAATTCTTGCAGGTGTGCTGGCAATGTTCCTGAATAAAAGGACGGAACTGCCGGATACAGGCAGACAGGCTGCGTTGGGAGTACTGCTTCATGGTATGGCAGGAGATCTGGCAGCGAAAGAAAAAGGAACAGCAGGTATGAAGGCCGGAGATATTGTGCGAGGAGCTTCAGAAGTTTTGAAAAATAAATAGAATACCGAAATATCTGAGCAGATCAGGCAGGAAGAGGAGGGTATTATGAAAAAATTTGAGAGAGTTAAAGCAGTAGTATCACTGGATGCCATTGCTCATAACTTTGAGGAAATGAAGAAAAACATTGCAGATGGTACCAGGATCGTAGCTGTTATCAAGGCCGATGGTTATGGACATGGTGCAGAAGCGATTTCGCGTCTTATAGAAGACTATGAGTACATCTGGGGATTTGCGACCGCGACAGCAGAGGAAGCGATTCAGTTGAAAGATGCCGGGATTGAGAAACCGGTATTGATTCTCGGACTTGTTTTTGAAGAGTATTTCCAGGAACTGATCAGAAAAGATGTGCGCCTGACGGTCTGTGAGTATGATGTGGCAAAAATCCTTTCTGATGAGGCAGTCCGCCAGGGCAGACAGGTGCATATCCACATTGCACTGGATACCGGAATGAGCCGTATTGGATTTGCAGATAAGCCGGAAAGCGTTGAGGAGATCAAAAAGATCGCCGCACTTCCAAATGTTGAGATTGAAGGTATGTTTACACACTTCGCGCGGGCAGATGAGACGGATAAAGCTCCGGCAGTAGAACAGCTGAAACGTTATCTTACGTTTGCTGACCTTCTGGAAAAGGCGGGAGTACAGATTCCGCTGAAGCATTGCTCGAACAGTGCGGGAATCATTCGTATGCCAGAGGCAAACCTGAACCTGGTCCGTGCGGGAATTACGATCTATGGTATTTATCCGTCCGATGAAGTGGAGAGGGACATTGTGAAACTGAAGCCGGCGATGGAGCTGAAGAGTCATGTGGCTTATGTGAAGGATCTTCCGGCAGGAACGGCGATCAGTTATGGCGGAACATTTGCTTCCGAAAACGATCTTCGTGTTGCAACGATTCCGGTTGGCTATGCGGATGGGTATCCGAGAACTCTGTCTAATAAAGGATGGGTTCTGATACATGGACAGAAAGCACCGATCCTTGGCAGAGTCTGTATGGACCAGTTCATGGTGGATGTTACACATATTCCGGATGTGAAACATGGAGATGAGGTAACATTGATCGGCAGGGACGGAGACGAATTTATCAGCATTGAGACTTTCGGCGATATGTCCGGCAGATTTTCTTATGAATTTGCCTGCGATATCAGTAAACGTGTCCCGAGAGTCTATATAAAAGACGGCAGAGAATGGGGAGATCTGACCTTCTTCGAATAAACTGCAGCACCACGCATGTATACACAGAAGAAAAATGGAAATACTAATTCCAGAGAAAAAAGAATCGGAGTGTGATTGTGTGGTAATTAAAAGAGGGGATATTTTTTATGCAGATTTAAGGCCGGTAGTTGGGAGTGAACAGGGTGGTGTCCGCCCGGTTCTGATCATTCAGAATGATGTGGGCAACCGACACAGTCCCACGGTCATCTGTGCTGCGATTACTTCTAAGATGAATAAGGCAAAGCTGCCGACGCATATTGAGATCGATGCTTCTTCTTATGGAATTGAGAAGGACTCGGTGATCTTGTTGGAACAGCTGCGTACGATCGATAAAAAAAGGCTGAAGGATAAGGTATGCCATCTTGACCAGACAATGCTGGATCGAGTGAATCATGCCCTTGAAATCAGCCTTGAACTTACTTTTTAGGCTGTTATCCTTGACGAACAGAAGCTAAAGTGCTATATTTTAGCAGTAATTGTGCTGATTTTAAACAAATTACGGAAGGAATAGATACAAAATGGACGATGGCAGTCGATTGCCCCGCAGGGGGCCGGCGAAGGTTATAGACTGGATCCAGGGCCTTTTTTTCAGAGTTTTTCATTTCTTTAAAGGGGAACAGGAAGATTCTGTTACGGAAAAAGAAATCATCTCTATGGTGGATGAGGCACATGAGAAAGGTGTCCTCCAGAAAGATGAAGCAGAGATGATCCAGAATATTTTTGCTTTTGAAGATAAAGAAGTGTGTGTGGTTATGACTCACAGAAGCAGTGTGGCTGCTTTTGCGATGGATGATCTGCTCAAGGATGTTGTGAATCATATGATGGAAGAGGAAAATTCCCGATATCCGGTCTGCGGGGAAGATATGGATGATATCCGGGGACTGATCCATTACAAAGATGCACTGAAATTCTTTACACAGAATCCATGGGCGAAGTTCAAACCACTGAAAGAGCTTCCGGGGCTTATCAGGAAAGCGACTTTTGTTCCTGAGACCAGACATATCGGACAGCTTTTCCGTACCATGCAGGCCAGACAGGTACATATGGCAGTTGTCGTGGATGAGTATGGTCAGACGGCAGGAATCGTAACGATGGAAGACCTCATTGAGGAAATCGTCGGGGATATTTTTGATGAATACGATGAGAGCAGGGATACATTTCGGACACAGGTAGATAACAGTATCATTATTGATGGACTTGCCAGTCTGGATGATGTGGAGCAGGAACTGGATATTGAATTCGGTGATGTAGAAATGGAAACGCTGAACGGTTATCTGACAGAGCTTCTGGGACATATTCCGTCCAGGGAGGATCTGGACAAAGAAATTGTTGCAAACGGCTACAGATTTAAGATTCTTTCACTTGGAAACAGAACCATCGGAAGAGTAAGAGCCGAAAAAATAAATGACAAAGAAACAAAAGGAGAGAGTGAAAAATGTCAGGACATTCAAAATTCGCAAACATAAAGCACAAAAAGGAAAAAAATGACGCAAAAAAAGGTAAAGTATTTACTGTAATCGGCCGTGAGATCGTTATGGCAGTCAAAGCCGGCGGTGCGGACCCGAACAACAACAGCAAACTTCGTGACGTTATCGCAAAAGCAAAAGCAAACAACATGCCGAATGATACAATTGAACGTGGTATCAAAAAAGCAGCCGGTGCAGATTCTGCTGACAGTTATGAACGTGCTACATATGAAGGATATGGTCCGAATGGTGTTGCAATCATCGTTGAGACTCTGACTGACAACAAAAACCGTACAGCAAGTAATGTAAGAAATGCATTTACAAAAGGTTATGGAAGCATCGGAACTCAGGGATGTGTATCCTTTATGTTTGATCAGAAAGGTCAGATCATCATTGATAAAGAAGAACTGGAAGACGAATGTGGTGAGATGGATGCAGACGAGCTTATGATGACAGCACTTGATGCAGGCGCAGAGGATTTCAACGAAGAAGAAGACAGCTTTGAGATCCTGACAGCTCCGGATGATTTCAGTGCCGTGCGTGAGGCTCTGGAAAAAGCTGGTATCCCGATGGTAGAAGCTCAGGTTGCTATGGTTCCGCAGACATATGTGGATTTGACAGATGAAAAGGATGTCAAGAACCTGCAGAGAACACTGGATCTTCTCGATGAGGATGATGATGTTACAGATGTTTGGACAAACTGGAACGAATGATTTTCAAATATATGATCTGATGTATAACAATTAAAGATCTGACAAAAAATACCTTCATGAACTTTCAAATTTCATGGAGGTATTTTTATGTCTGAAAAAGAGATTGAAAACAGTAAACAGCAGGCTTTGGATAAAGAAGAAAAAGAAAATGAGCAGATCAGGGAAATGGGTGAGTTGACACTTGACCAGAATGTGAAGAGACACCGGATCGAACTTCTGACGATCATTGGTGAAGTAGAAGGCCATGATGCTGCACCGTCGCAGAGTAAAACAACAAAATATGAACATGTTCTGCCAAAACTTGCAATGATCGAAGACGATGAAAACGTGGAAGGACTTCTGATTCTTTTGAATACGGTTGGCGGTGATGTGGAGGCAGGACTTGCCATTGCAGAGATGATCGCATCTTTAAGTATTCCGACGGTATCGTTGGTACTTGGTGGCGGGCATTCGATCGGAGTACCGATGGCAGTGTCGGCAGATTATTCTTTTGCGGTTCCAAGTGCAACGATGGTAATCCATCCGGTGCGTTCCAGCGGAATGTTTATCGGAGTGGCCCAGACCTATCGGAATATGGAAAAGATCCAGGACCGTATCACAGGCTTTATTGCGGCACATTCCAGAGCTTCGCAGGAACGACTGGAAGAACTGATGCTGGATACCAGTCAGCTGGTCAAAGATGTCGGAACGCTTCTGGAAGGTGAGGAGGCAGTAAAAGAAGGGCTGATTGATGAGATTGGAGGAATCCGTGAGGCACTTGCAAAACTGCATGAGATGATTGACGCGAAAAATAATAAAATATAAAAAATTGTGAAAAAAAAGACATTTTTATGCATCTTTATAAATGTTTTCCTTGTCATATAGCAGATTTTAGCGTATTATTATTAGAGGATTGAGTGAAAATATGCTAGGAGGGAAACAATGTATAAGATTTTAAAAGCTGAGACACTGGCAGCTAAGATCCATCTTATGGTTGTACATGCACCGCGTGTTGCAAGCCACTGTCAGCCAGGACAATTTATCATCGTAAAAATGGATGAAAAGGGCGAGAGAATCCCGCTTACAATTTGCGACTATGACCGCAAAGAAGGAACTATTACAATCGTGTTCCAGGAAGTTGGAGCATCTACAATTAAGATGTCCGAATTAAAGGCTGGAGATTCTTTCCGTGATTTCGTAGGACCTCTGGGATGTCCTTCTGAATTTGTTCATGAAGACATCGAAGAACTTAAGAAAAAGAAAATGGTATTCGTAGCCGGAGGTGTTGGTACAGCACCTGTTTATCCGCAGGTAAAATGGCTTCACGAGCATGGTATTACTGCAGACGTAATCCTTGGTTCCAAAACAAAGGATATGGTTATTCTTGAAAAAGAACTTGCAGCTGTTTCCAACCTTTATGTTACAACAGATGACGGATCTTATGGACGTTCCGGTATGGTAACAAAGACTCTGGAAGATCTCGTTACTAACGAAGGAAAGAGCTATGATGTCTGTGTTGCAATCGGACCGATGATCATGATGAAATTTGTCTGTCTTCTTACTAAGAAGCTTGGTATCCACACAATCGTCAGCATGAACCCGATCATGGTTGACGGAACTGGTATGTGTGGAGCATGTCGTCTCCAGGTTGGCGATGAAATTAAATTTGCCTGCGTAGACGGACCGGAATTCGACGGACATCTCGTTGATTTTGATCAGGCTATGAAGAGAAGCCAGATGTACAAGACTGAAGAAGGACGTGCATTACTGAAGCTTCAGGAAGGCGATACCCACCACGGTGGATGCGGACAGTGCGGAGGTGACAAGTAATGGCAGATGCAAAAATGTTAAATAAAGTACCGGTAAGAGAACAGGATTCGAAGGTACGTGCTACAAACTTTGAAGAAGTTTGTCTTGGATATAATCAGGAAGAAGCAATGGAAGAGGCACAGAGATGTCTGGGCTGTAAAAAACCGAAATGCGTAGAAGGATGTCCGGTGTCCATCAATATTCCTGGATTTATCGAGCAGATCAAAGAAGGAAACATTGAAGAAGCATATAAAGTGATCGGATTATCTTCCGCACTTCCGGCTATCTGTGGACGTGTATGTCCTCAGGAATCTCAGTGTGAAGGACAGTGTATCCGTGGTAAGAAGGGTGAAGCTGTTTCTATCGGTAAACTGGAAAGATTCGTTGCTGACTATGCTCTGGAACATGATATTAAACCAGTCGGAGCAGAAGTTAAGAACGGACATAAAGTTGCTGTTATCGGTTCTGGTCCGTCCGGACTTACCTGCGCAGGTGATCTTGCAAAGGCCGGATATGATGTAACCGTATTTGAAGCTCTTCATGAACTTGGTGGAGTTCTTGTTTATGGTATTCCGGAATTCCGTCTTCCAAAACAGAAAGTTGTTAAGAAAGAGATCGAGAAAGTTAAAGAACTCGGTGTTAAATTTGAAACAAACGTTGTTATCGGTAAATCCACAACAATCGATCAGCTGATCGAAGATGAAGGATTTGAAGCTGTATTTATCGGTTCCGGTGCAGGTCTTCCGATGTTTATGGGAATCCCGGGTGAAAACGCAAGCGGTGTATTCTCTGCAAACGAGTACCTGACAAGAAGCAACCTGATGAAAGCATTCGATGACTCTTATGATACACCGATCGCAGCAGGTAAGAAAGTTGCTGTTGTCGGCGGTGGTAACGTAGCTATGGATGCTGCAAGAACTGCTCTCAGACTTGGTGCTGAAGTACATATCGTATACAGAAGAAGTGAAGCAGAGCTTCCTGCACGAGCAGAAGAAGTTCATCATGCTAAAGAAGAAGGAATCATCTTTGATCTTCTTACAAATCCGAAGGAAATCCTTGTTGACGAGAACGGACATGTAAGCGGTATGAAGGTTGTTAAGATGGAACTGGGCGAGCCGGATGCATCCGGAAGAAGACGTCCTGTTGAGATTCCAGGTTCTGAATATGATATGGATGTTGATACCGTTATCATGTCACTTGGTACTTCTCCGAACCCGCTGATTTCTTCCACTACTAAAGGACTTGAGATCAACAAGAGAAGATGTATCGTTGCTGAAGAAGAAACAGGTAAGACTTCCAAAGATGGCGTTTACGCCGGTGGAGATGCTGTTACAGGTGCGGCTACCGTTATCCTTGCTATGGGAGCTGGTAAAGCCGGAGCCAAAGGTATCGATGAATATCTGAAAAATAAATAAAATGAATCAGGGGCCTTCCGGTACAGAAATGTGTCGGAAGGTCTTTTTTTGAATGGAATAAGAACACAAGTTCTTTTTTGCTGTCTTGTAAGTTTTTCGGGAATATGTTATACTATCCACTGTTAATATGCCTTTATAGGCGGTTATGAGAAATTTACCGGATAATATGGTACAGATTAGTTGAAAGAAAAGGATAAAAATATGATAGTTCTTTATATTATTTTACTGGCTATAGTGCAGGGAATTACAGAATTTCTTCCGGTCAGCAGTTTTGGACATCTTTGTTTTGTTCAGAATATACTTGGTATGGAACATGGACCCGGAGTACTCATGGAGGTTATGCTTCATGTCGGAACACTGGCTGCGATCTTTATGACTTTTCAGAAGGATATTCGCAGACTGGCAGTGGAATCCATTGAAATGTTTATGGATGTGATCGGAAATGCAAATCTCTATATACATAACAGACGTACCGGGGATGAGCTTCATTATGCAAAGATTATAAGCAATATTTACCGTAAATTTGCAGTTCTACTGATGGTTTCCATGATTCCGACGATGTTTCTGGGATATACAGCACGCAGACTTGTTGCAATGTCTGCAGCTTCAAAACTTCTTCCGGGTGTTGGGATTCTGATCACGGGGATTATTCTTCTGGTAATTGATCTGAGTCAGGTAGGCGGTACAAAAGCAGCTAAGGATGCAAGCTTTTCCAATGCCATGTGGATCGGAATCTGTCAGGGCCTTTCGGTATTTCCGGGATTTTCCAGAAGTGGAATGACGATCAGTGCCGGGTTGATGAGCGGATTCAGCCGTACATTTGCAGTGAAGTATTCTTATATTTTGTCGATTCCGGCAATTATCGGTGCACTGATCATGGAACTTGGGCAGTTTGGCTCTGCAGATATGACAGTAGGGCTTGGCTTTTCTTATGTATTTGGAATGATCATTGCAGCAGTTGTTGGAAGTCTGGCAATCCGGGCATGCCTGAGACTTGTACACAACGGAAAATTCCGCTTTTTTGCATACTATTGTTTTATTGCGGGAATTATTGCGCTTGTAGCAAATTTTGCATAGTTGGGAATATTTTTTCTGCCGGAGGATTTTCTGATTTTCCGGCGGATTTTTATGAAGAATCATTAGGAGGGGTGCCTGAATGGCAGCAGCAAAGAAACAGAGTAACCGAAGAGGAACCGCAAAAACCACTTCCGGACGTAAAAATACGAGAAAAAAACAGACCAGAAAACAGGTGAAAAAGCAGGGAGTTACCAGCGGATTCCAGACAGAGATCATTTTGCTGACAATTCTGGCGGCTTCGATCATATTGATCATCAGTAATCTTGGCATGGGTGGAGTGGTCGGTGCTGCGATCAGTAAGGCATCTTTCGGGATTATGGGATTGCTTGCGTATGTTTTTCCGGTATTGATCTTTGTTGGTGCTGCATTTCTTGTATCGAACAGTAAGAATCCTCTTGCATACAAAAAAGCACTTGCTGCGCTTGTGTTTTTTGTTTTTCTGTGCGGCCTGGTTCAGCTGTTGACAGAGGGATATATGTCCAGTACTACAATGTCGGAGTATTATTCGACCTGTTCTACATATAGAACGGGTGGTGGTGTGCTTGGTGGAGCTATCTGCATTTCTACGACTTCCGCATTTGGTGTTGCGGGGGGATATGTGATTATTATTCTTGTACTTCTGATCTCTCTGATATTGATCACGCAGAAATCATTTTTTGGTTTTGTATTCCGTATCTGGGATGCAGTCTGTGCACTTGCCAGAGATGGACATGACATGTATATGGAGGGACAGCCGGAGCGAGATCTTCGCAAAGAGCTTCGTGTGCAGGAACGCAGACAGAGGAGAGAAGAACGGCAGGCGCAGCGTGTGCGCGAACTGGAAGAGGCTCTGGCACAGGAAAACAATGATGGAGAAGAGTCTGCGGCTAAAGAGAAGAAATCTACAGGATTTCTTGAAGGGACGCTGCTTGTTCCACCGGAAGCAAAGAAGAAAAAGAATCGTAAGACAGTGCTCAGAGATCATAAGAAGACTGCAGAAGGCATAAAAAATGATACTGCCACAGATACAGATTCCGTAGCTGTAGTTTCAGATATGACTTCAGATTTTGCAGGAAATGCAGAACACGGGGAAACTGTGAGGCAGGACCAGAAGGATGAGATGCCTGAGAATATGCCTGTGGAGAACACGATGGCGATGGCTTCACCACAGACTCCGATGTTTGAGATTCACCGTGCAGAGCCGGAAGAATTTTATCAGGAACCATCAGATAGCTATGTGCAGCCAACGGCAGAGCAGGATGTACCGGAATTATCAGAATGCTATTCTGAACCGGAGCCGGTAGAAACATATGCGGAAGTACAGCAGGTGCAGGAGCCGGTGTCTGAGAATGTTCCGGAATCTGTGCCGCAGCCGGAGACAAGACCTGCTTCACAGTCAGTCAAAAATCCGAAGTCTTCCAAACAGGAGATTGAAAGTGGAATTCAAAATATCCAGAAAGAGATTACACAGCAGAATGAAGTGGTTAAGCGTGAGTATCATTATCCGCCGCTGAAACTTCTGAAGCGTGGAGATGGCAAATCACAGGGAGACTCCGATGAACATCTTCGCAAGACTGCGAAGAAGCTACAGGATACATTGCATAATTTTGGTGTGAATGTAACTGTGACGAATGTAAGCTGCGGACCAACTGTCACCAGATATGAATTGCAGCCGGAAATGGGCGTTAAAGTAAGTAAGATCGTCAATCTGGCAGATGATATCAAATTAAACCTTGCAACGCCGGACATTCGTATTGAGGCACCGATTCCGGGCAAAGCGGCTGTTGGTATTGAAGTACCGAACAAAGAAAATCATGCTGTTATGCTGAGAGAGATCCTTCAGTCACAGGAATTTCAGAGTGCAAAGTCCAGGCTGTCTTTTGCAGTTGGTAAAGATATTGCAGGAAAACCGGTTGTTACGGATATTGCCAAGATGCCACATCTTCTGATCGCGGGTGCTACAGGTTCCGGTAAATCTGTCTGTATCAATACCCTGATCGTAAGTATCCTGTACAAAGCATCTCCGGAAGATGTCAAATTGATCATGATTGACCCGAAGGTAGTGGAACTGAGTGTTTATAACGGTATTCCACATCTGTTCATTCCGGTTGTCACGGATCCGAAAAAAGCTGCCGGTGCATTGAACTGGGCAGTAACAGAGATGATGAACCGTTACAATACGTTTGCAGAATACAGTGTTCGAAATCTTCAGGAATATAACCGCAAAGTTGAAGGAATGCGTATTCCGGAAGGAGAAGAGCGCCCTGAGAAGATGCCACAGATCGTAATTATTGTAGATGAGCTTGCAGACCTTATGATGGTTGCTCCTGGAGAAGTGGAAGATGCAATCTGTCGTCTGGCACAGCTTGCACGTGCTGCAGGTATTCATCTGATCATTGCAACACAGCGACCGTCTGTAAATGTTATCACCGGTCTGATCAAGGCAAATATGCCGTCACGAATTGCATTCTCTGTATCTTCTGGTGTTGATTCAAGGACGATCCTTGACATGAATGGAGCAGAGAAGCTTCTTGGAAAGGGCGATATGCTGTTTTATCCGCAGGGATATCAGAAACCGGCCAGACTGCAGGGGGCTTTTGTATCCGATGAAGAAGTCAGCAGTATTGTTGACTTCCTGGCAGAAAAGAATCCGGGAATGCAGTACAATTCCCAGATTGAACAGCAGGTAAATACGGCAGGCATGTCCGGTGGCACCGGTGGTTCTTCGGCTGACGACAGGGATGCTTATTTTGTGGAGGCCGGTAAATTCATTATTGAAAAAGAAAAGGCATCGATTGGTATGCTCCAGAGAATGTTCAAAATCGGTTTCAACAGAGCTGCAAGAATCATGGATCAGTTATGTGATGCAGGGGTTGTCGGACCGGAGGAAGGAACGAAACCTCGTAAGGTACTGATGTCTGCAGAAGAATTTGAAAATTATATAGAGGAATACCTGTAAATGGAAATTAAGATCATAACTGTAGGGAAAATCAAAGAAAAATATCTGAATGATGGAATTGCCGAGTATGCGAAGCGTCTGAGCCGTTACTGCAAACTGACATTTTGCCAGGTTCCGGATGAAAAGACACCGGATAAAGCATCTGATGCACTGAACGAGCAGATTAAGAATACAGAAGCGGAACGTCTGATGAAGCATATTCGGGAACAGGATTATGTAATTGCACTTGCGATTGATGGTAAAATGCTGGATTCCGTCGAGTTATCCGAAAAAATCGGACGTCTGGGTGTAGAAGGCAAAAGTTCTGTCGCATTTGTGATCGGAGGCTCGTTAGGTCTTGGCAATGAAGTCCTGAAAAGAGCAGATTATAAACTGAGCTTTTCCAGAATGACATTTCCTCATCAGCTGATGCAGATGATTCTTCTGGAGCAGATCTATCGTGGCTACAGGATCCTGAACCATGAACCTTATCATAAATAAAAAGACACAAACCGGAAATAACTCCGGCTTGCAATAAATGATTTCCAAAAAAGGAGGATATAGTGATATGACAACAGAACGAGTAGAACATATGGCAGGTGGACAGGGACATACATTGGTGAAACGTCTCCTTGATGAGAAGCAGTTAAACGGAAAATGCAAATTATATGCGCAGGTAACTCTGGAACCGGGATGTTCTCTGGGATATCATGAACATCATAATGAGAGTGAAACGTATTATATTCTTTCAGGAAAAGGTATTTACAGCGATAATGGAACACTCCGTATGGTGCAGGCCGGTGATGTGACATTTACTCCGGACGGCAAAGGACATGGACTTACAAACAGCGGCGATGAAGACCTTGTATTCATGGCGCTGATTATTCTGGATTAATTAAAATGGAGGAACCCTGATGACGGCAGAACTGAATATTGACAAATTTGAAGATTTTATTGCGCAGTATCCGATCTTTGAATATCGTATCCTGAATACCGGAGATCTGTCTGTCGAGGAGAGAGTAAGGATCGTCTGTCAGCAGGAATGTGAACGGTATGGATCGACCTGGGCATGTCCGCCGGCTGTGGGTACTCTGAAAGAATGCGAGGAAAGAATCCGCAAGTTTGGACAGGCTGTTTTCTTTTCCAGTGTGGCAGAAGTTTCTGATCTTATGAATATGCAGGAAATGCTGCAAACAAGAGCTGCACACGAAGAACTGACAACGGAAGTTGCCCGTTTTTTGAAAGAACAGGGATTTGAGACGTTTACACTTTCAACGGAATCCTGTGATATCTGTGAGGACTGTGCATATCCACATGGCAAACCGTGCAGACATCCGGACCGAATGCATCCCTGCCTGGAAAGCCATGGCGTGGTAGTAAGTGAGATCGTAGAGAAACAGCAGATGGAGTATAATCTGGGCGGAAATACGATACTCTGGTTTTCCATGGTGCTTTTTAAATAAAATATCAGAGAATAAACAAGACCTCTCCGGCGTACATTTATAATGAGCGCCAGGGAGGTTTTTGTTATGAAAAAGATGGGACAATGGAAAGAAAATCTTGTTACCTCGCTGGAAATACCGAGAGATCTGGCAATGAAAGAAACGGTGTTTACTGTTACAGGAAAACATCAGGCAGTAGTCTGTAACTATCGAAGTGTTTTGCGGTATGAGAAAGAAGAAATAATATTACTGACTTTTCAGGGGAAACTTCGAATACAGGGAAAAAGACTGAAGATTCCGATGTATACACCTGAAGAAATGTATATTGAAGGTGTGATTACGGAGATTATCCTGGAAGGTTAGGAGGAGATTATGAAAAAGTATGCCGGGTTTCGAAATGGATACGTTCGTGTGCGGATTTATGGGGAACAGACAGAACGTTTTCTGAATCTGTGCAGAGCTCGTGAAATTCGAATCAGTGATCTCAGAAGAGAATCAGAACTGAGTCTGACAGGATGTCTGCAGATCAGAGATTTTTTCAGACTCGCTCCAATACATAGAAAAACAAAAGTAAAAATTCATATTCTGGAAAAGCATGGACTTCCTTTCTTTTTTTACCGAAGTAAAAAGAGAAAGGCTTTTTTTCTTGGATTACTTTTATGTGCAGGATTGCTTTTGTTCCTGTCCGGACGGTTGTGGGAAATTGATGTAGAGGGAAATGTCAGAAACAGCACACCTGAGATACTGGATTTTCTGGAACAAAAAGGAATCAGGCATGGAATGGCAAAAGAAAGGCTCAGCTGCAGTGAGATTGCAGCTGAGATCCGTAAAAAATATCCGGATATTACGTGGGTATCAGCAAAACTGGAGGGAACCAGACTGCTCCTTACAGTCAGAGAAGGGATATTTATACAGACTACAGAAGAAAAGGACAAATCTGCCTGTGATATTATGGCAGAACGCGATGGTGAGATCATAAAAATGATAACCAGAAGCGGACTGCCCCGGAAAAAGGTTGGGGATTTATGTAAAAAAGGTGAGATCCTGGTATCGGGAATACTGGAATTAAAGGATGACAGTCAGGAGGTTGTAAAGTATGAAGCGGTTCATGCAGATGCAGATATTTATATAAAAAGACAGAAGGCATATTATCATGAGATTCCAATGATCTATGAGACATATGAATGGACCGGTAAAAAGAAAAAGGGTATCTATCTGAAAGCAGGCAGATTTTATTTGGAAATTGCAGACAGGACAAAAAATGGTTGGTATCAGATTGCAGAAGAACAGAAAATGTATCTGACCAAAAGTTTTCAGTTGCCGTGCTCAATAGGGTATATTACCCAAAACCAGTACAGAAAGATAAAAAAAGAGTATACAAGGGAAGAAGTAAAAAAACTTGCATGGCATACTTTGCAGAGGTATGAAGAAAAATTAATGCAAAAAGGGGTTCAAATATCTGCAAATAATGTTAAAATAGAAATTGACCACAAGACCTGTGTAAGCAAAGGTTTGTTGGAAATTATAGAAAAAATCGGAGAGGAGACTCCTGTAGAAATACCGGAGCAGCCTGCAGAAAGGACAACAGAGGATGGCTAACAGCATTATCGAGCTATATACGCAGGTGCCTGCAGATCTGGAGGGAAATGTGTTCGGGCAGTTTGACGAACACCTGAAGCTGATTGAACGGACGTTAAATGTAACACTGATATCCAGAGATGGCATGCTGAAGATCCTGGGTACCGAACAGAGTGCAACTCAGGCAAAAAAACTGATAGAGGAACTGGTGACACTTGCAGGAAGAGGCAATACTATAACACGGCAGAACGTAAGTTATGCACTGTCTCTTGCCATGGAGGAACGAAATCAGGTACTCACGGAAATAGATAAAGATTTTATCTGTAATACGATACAGGGAAGACCAATCAAACCCAAAACATTAGGACAGCAGGAATATGTAGAACAGATTCGAAAGAAAATGATCGTATTTGGAATCGGACCTGCAGGAACCGGTAAGACTTACCTTGCTATGGCAATGGCAGTTACCGCATTTCGAAATGAAGAAGTCAGCCGTATCATTCTGACCAGACCGGCGATCGAAGCAGGGGAGAAACTTGGATTCCTTCCGGGTGATCTTCAGAGTAAAGTAGATCCGTATCTGCGCCCATTGTATGATGCATTATATCAGATCATGGGAGCTGACAGTTTCGCAAAAAATATGGAACGAGGGCTGATCGAAGTGGCTCCGCTTGCTTATATGCGAGGACGTACACTGGATAATGCATTTATTATTCTGGATGAGGCACAGAATACAACACCGGCACAGATGAAGATGTTTCTGACCCGTATTGGTTTTGGCTCCAAAGTGGTTGTTACCGGTGATGCGTCTCAGAAAGACCTTCCGAGAGATGCAGTATCTGGTCTTGATGTGGCGGCAAAGGTCCTTAAGAAGATAGATGATATTGGATTTTGCCAGCTTACCAGCAAAGATGTTGTACGTCATCCGCTGGTACAGCAGATCGTACAGGCATATGAAGATTACGAAAAGAAACAGAAACCGTCCAGAAGTACCGGTGGTACAAGGACAGTCCGGAGGAAAAAGAATGACCATACAAATTAATTATGAAGCAGAACGTAAACTGGATATTGATTATGAAAAACTGGCATCAGAAGTCGCTGAGCATATTCTTGAGACAGAGAACTGTCCTTATGATGTCTGCGTAAATCTTGTGATTACTGACAACGAAGAAATCAAACGGGTAAATACGGAATTTCGCTCAATCGGGGCACCGACAGATGTACTTTCTTTCCCGATGATCCCGTTTAAGACACCGGCAGATTATTCAGTGATCGAGGGCGATGACAGCTATTTTGATCTTGATACAGATGAACTGATCCTTGGGGATGTTATGATCTCTGTAGATAAGGTCTATGCGCAGGCAGAAGAATATGGACACAGCACAGAGCGGGAATTCAGTTTCCTGTTTGCACACAGTATGCTGCATCTGCTCGGCTATGATCATATGGAACCGGATGAGGCAGCGGTAATGGAGGCCAAGCAGGCAAAGGCACTGGAGGATCTGGGAATTACCAGGTGATGATCACCATCTGAAAGGAGAACATCTATGAAGAAGAAATTTCTGGCAGCAGTTATGGCATTGGTTATGATAGGAACGACACCTGTTGGTGTATTTGCTGATACTATGGTGAAAAGCTACCTTACAGGACTGGATGTTCCCGAATCGGAAGGCCGGGTCCGCCCGGTAGCGGTTATGCTGAATAATATTAAGCAGGGATGCCCACAGAGTGGAATCGCGAATGCCGGTGTTGTGTATGAGGCACCTGTAGAGGGCGATATCACAAGACTGATGGGAATTTTTGAGGATTATAAAGATCTGGAACGGATTGGTTCCGTCAGAAGCTGCAGAGATTATTATATCTTTTATGCGAATGAATTTGATGCAATTTATGCACATTATGGACAGTCTGCTTTTGCACTTCCATATTTTGAACAGCATCTGATCGACAATCTGAATGGCGTGAAACTGGGAAAAATCTGTTATTTCAGGAGTACTGACCGTAAGGCTCCGCACAATGCTTATACAACATATGACCTGCTTCAGCAGGGTATAGACAAGATGGGATACCGCAGAGAATACAAAGAAGATTATGATGGGCACTATGTGTTTGTACCTGATGGAACTGAAAACACACTTCCGCAGGGTACATCCGCACAGGAGATACATTTTGATAATTTTACAGTGAATCATCCATGGTTTGTTTATGATGAAAATACAAAAAAATACAGCCGTTTCCAGTATGGTGCGGCACAGATCGATGATCTTACCGGAGAGCAACTGACCTGTGACAATATCCTGATCCAGTACTCTTACGTGACTACGTATGAGGGAACAAGCTATAAGGATATTGAGACGATTACCGATCGTGACGGAAATTCCGGTGGACGAGGCAAATATATCACAAGAGGGAAAGCAATCGATGTCACCTGGCAGAAAGATTCTCCATGGGGTGTGACTCATTATATTACAGATGATAATCAGGAAGTTCAGCTGAATCCGGGAACGACCTGGGTGGAGATCGTACAGGATGACAGAGTGGATGATATCAGCTATCAATAGAGAACAGAGACTGTTTACAGGTGATGACCTGAAACAGATCGCAGAAGAAATTACTGGAGAATAAATACCATGAATTATCGTGAGTTACTGAAAGACAAAAAACGTGTTGTGATCAAAGTTGGTTCTTCCTCTTTGATCCACAAGGAAACAAATAAACTGGATCTTCGTAAACTGGAAGTGCTTGTAAGAGAACTGAGTGACCTTCATAACCAGGGCAAAGATGTTGTCCTGGTTACTTCAGGTGCAGTGGCAGTTGGTGCATCTGCATTTGGCATGCATGAGAAGCCGACAGAACTTAAGAAAAAACAGGCATGCTCCGCAGTTGGACAGGCGCGTCTGATGATGATCTATCAGAAACTTTTTTCAGAGTACAACCAGATGGCGGCGCAGATTCTGATGACAAAGAATACGATGGTCAATAACCTGAATCGCAGAAATGCACGGAATACATTTGAAGAGTTGCTGGAGCTCGGGGCAATTCCGGTTGTTAATGAAAATGACTCCATTTCGAGCTACGAGCTGGAGATGCTGGAATCCTTTGGTGATAATGACACATTGTCAGCAGTTATCGCGGGCCTGATCGGGGCGGATCTTCTGATCCTGCTTTCTGATATCGACGGACTTTTTACCGATGACCCGAATTCGAATCCGAATGCAGAATTCATTGATACTGTCGAAGTACTGGATGAGAAACTTCTGAGTATGGGAAAAGGACCAAAGAGCAAGGTCGGAACCGGTGGAATGGCTACAAAACTGACTGCTGCCGAGATAGCAACGGCTGCAGGTGCGGATATGGTGATCGCGAATGGCCGGGATTTTCATGTGATCCACAAGATCATGGAAGGCAGAAAATATGGTACCTTATTTGCAGGAAACAAAAAAGAAGAGTTTTTCCTGATTGATTATATAGAAAAACTTCTCTAGGAGGAAATTATTATGATGGATAATGTGAAGATAGACCGAATCAATACTCTGGCACATAAAGCGAAGAGTGTCGGTCTTACAGAAGAAGAAAAGAAGGAGCAGGCAGAACTTCGACAGGAATATCTGGCTGCCGTGCGTAAAAATCTCAGGGCACAGTTAAATAATATTGATATTCAGGAAAAAGATGGTTCGATTGTAAATCTAGGTGAAAAATATGGAAGAAAAAAAGGTAATTAGAAAACAGGTTTTTGCAGCGCGAAAAGCACACACCGATCAGCAGATCGATGACTGGAGCAGAAAAATTGCTGAAACAGTTACGGCACTTCCGGAATACAGCAACAGCCGGAGAATTCTTGCTTATGCGGATTATAATCACGAAGTTATGACAAAGTATATTATAGAAGCGGCATGGAATGATGGCAAAGAAGTTGCGGTTCCTAAAGTAGTTGGACAGGATATGGTATTTTATAAACTGACAGATTTTGCACAGCTTGAAAAGGGATATTTTGGTATTCCGGAGCCGGCAAGAGGTGAGATCGTTCAGTGGGAAGAGGCTTTGATGATCATGCCGGGAGTCGCGTTTGACAGGCAGAATCACAGAGTTGGTTATGGCGGCGGTTTTTATGACCGCTTCCTGGAAAAACATCCATATATCACAAGGGTTGCAGTTGCATTTGAATTTCAGATGATGTCAGAGGTACCGGTGGAGCCTACAGACATTTCACCGGAGATCATTGTTACAGAAAAAGAAATTTATAAATAAGCATTTTTTAAGGTTTTATTATTTAAAGGGACAGGAAATGTCCCGGGGAGGTTATGCTATGAATGAAATGCTGTTAGAGCTTGGACAAAATGCAAAAGAAGCAGAAAATATGCTGCGGACCATAACCACAAACAAAAAGAACCAGGTGCTTGCGGCAGTTGCGGAACATCTTGTGGAATGTACAGATGAGCTGATCAAAGCCAATGCTGTTGATGTGGAGAATGGAAAAAAGAACAATATGCCGGAAGGACTGGTAGACAGACTTCTTCTTACACCGGAAAGAATTCAGGGAATGGCAGAAGGTCTGCAGCAGCTGGTAGCGCTGGAGGATCCGATCGGTGAGGTAACCGGGATGAAAAAACGTCCGAATGGACTGCTCATCGGACAGAAACGGGTACCGCTTGGCGTGATCGGAATCATTTATGAAGCACGTCCGAATGTAACGGCGGATGCTTTTGGCCTTTGCTTTAAGACCGGAAATGTAGTGATCTTGAAGGGTGGCAGTGATGCAATCCATTCAAACGAAGCTATCGTGAAGTGTATTCGTGAAACCCTGAAAGCCAATGACATAACAGAGAACGCAATTCAGCTGATCCAGGATACTTCCCGTGAGACTGCTGCAGAATTTATGAAAATGAATGAATACGTAGATGTGCTGATTCCACGAGGCGGCAAGGGACTGATCAAAGCAGTTGTTAATCAGAGTACGATTCCGGTCATCGAGACCGGCACAGGAAACTGCCATATATATGTAGATGAGAGTGCTGATCTGAATATGGCGGTTGATATTATTATGAATGCCAAGACACAGAGAGTTGGAGTTTGCAATGCCTGCGAATCACTTCTGGTAAATGCGAATATCAAAGATGTATTGCTGCCGGTTCTTGCAAACCGTCTGAAAGAAAAGCATGTACAGATGCGCGCAGATAAAGAAGCCATGACGCTGATGCCGGGGGCTGTTGCAGCCACAGAGGAAGACTGGGGAACGGAATATCTGGATTACATATTATCAATCAAAGTAGTGTATTCTGTAGACGAGGCTATTGCACATATCAACCGGTACAATACAGGACATTCTGAGGCAATCATCACCAATGATTATACCAATGCCCAGAAATTCCTGGATGAAGTGGATGCAGCGGCGGTATATGTCAATGCTTCTACCAGATTTACCGATGGATTTGAATTCGGATATGGGGCAGAGATCGGTATCAGTACCCAGAAACTTCACGCCAGAGGACCGATGGGACTGCTTGCACTGACAACTACCAAATATATCATCTATGGAAATGGACAGATCCGTCAGTAACAGGGAATGGCAGATCGATATTTGTCGATAAGCTTTGCACAGAACACAGGATACATGAGTCACTATTCACAGGTAATATTCCGCGAGGTGTTTTGGCATGAATATGACAAAATCCCGAGACATACAGGGCAAAATGCCATCACCGAAGGTGATTTGGAATGCATTTTGACCATAGATACTGTGAACAAAGTGAACAGTATCTATGATTTGACAATTACTGGATGCGTGTGTATAATAATTTACAGTTTAGACATGTAAACTTTTGGGCTTTATAAGAAATTATTTCGCAATGATCCAATAAAGCAAAAAGTTTTAAATACATGCCGAGGGTAAGATTTACATACTCACCATGGGAGGATTTAAATTGAGACGAAAACAGTTATATGCGATTATTTTAGCAGGAGCACTTGCAGCAAGCAGTGCACCGGCGGCTGTATTTGCTGCAGAAGGAGATGTGGCAGCTACAGCGGAGACATCAGAAGAAAATCCGGTTGATGGAGAGACTGCAGTAGCTACAGAAGCACCGGCAGAAGAAACACCGGCAGATACTACAGCAGCTACAGAGGCACCGGCAGAACAGGCACCGGCGCAGGAAGCTGCAGCAGCTACAGAGGCACCGGCGCAGGAAGCAGCACCGGCAGAGCAGACACAGCAGACTACAGAAGAGACACCGGCTGTACAGGAAACACCTGCGGCAGAGACAACAGAAGCACCGGAAGCCGGAGAAGAAACAACTTTAGCAGAAGGTGAGTCAACAGTGCCGACAGCAATCTCTATTCCCTCGAAAGATACAGAAGGAACTGAGGGCAAAGCAAGATATTTTGATACGATCCAGCATGCCATTGATGCAGCTCCGGACTATAAGGCAGAGACTGCACAGGACGCTACCGTGATTGAAGTATCTGGACAGATTACTTTGGATGCTACAGTAAGCGTACCGGCCAATAAGAAAGTTTGCATCAGAGCAACAGATCCAGTAACGATCACAAGAAAAGATGCTAATTTTGCGGATGACATGTTCAAAGTATCCGGAGAAAATGCAGAACTTCAGTTTGATGTTAAGAAAGACGTTGCGGGAGCATCTTTTACGGTTTCGGGAGCAGCAGGGGAATCCAATACACAGGCTATTGCCGGAACGATCGTAAATGTCAGTGAGGGTGCCATATTTGGAATCATCAATGCAGGGGTCACACTGAAAGATAATAATACGAGTGCAGAGGGTGGAGCAATCACCAATAAAGACGGTAATGTTGTACTGTATGGTGGTACAATTACAGGAAATACCGGTGTTAAAGGTGGCGGTATTTACACCAATACAAGCATTAATGTACAGGGTACTGTAGTTGTTAATGAAAACAAAAGAGGCACAGAAGTATCCAATATCTGTCTGGATGGTGCAACAACAATGATCAATGTAACAGATGTTCTCACAGGATCAGATATTTCATTTGCTCATCTTAATGAAGCGGATGCATTAACGGTTGTTAAAGCAGGGGTTAACAGTGCGGGTACTGCACTTACAGCAGATAACTTTAAAACGGTGATTGATGCAAATGATGAGTCAAATAGCCAGATAAAATATGAAAACAAAGACGCATATACTTTGAATCTGGCTGCAGATAATCTTTCTGCAGTTCTGAAAAAAACAGAACCAGTAGATCCAGTAAAACCGGGTCCAGCTGCATTTGTGATAAAAGAAACAGGAAGCGTTAGTTGGTCTGATTATACAACTGCAACTGCGTACTTTAACACAACTAATGACTGTAAGTGGTATTATAAACTGGTTAAAGAAGATGATAATGTAAGTACAGATGATTTTAATGAGAGTAAAGCAGCAAACAGTGCAAGTGCAGGAGATGTCCCAGTCTATGTGAAGAATATTCCAACGGGTAACTATGCAATTGCCGTTTATGCAAAATCTCAGACGGATGGTACAGTGCAGGCTTTAAAGATTGTTTTAAACAATCGCCCGGCGACTACGTTTAAAATCTCAAAAGCATCAAATACAAAAGATGAATGGGATGATTATAATAATGTGACAGTATATTTTACTGCTTCACATGATTGTAAATATTATTATCAGATTATAAAATCTGATGCGAAGTCAGTAAGTTATTCTGACAGTAAGGCAAAATATACAGCAAAAGCTGGTGATGTGATTCATGTTGATGTAAAGGATGTTCCAGACGGAGACGGTTATGCGATTGTGATTCTTGCGAGATCTACTCAGGATAATGCAATTAAAACCTGTAAAATTACATTTAGTAATCGTCCAGCAAAATCTTCAACAGCAAATAGGAAAGCTAAAACTTATAGTGTAACCGATAATAAAGTAACTGGGTTAGAAAATCCGTTGAAATTTTTCCCTAGCAAGAAATACGAATTTACTGTAACAGAAGCTGGTATGTCTGATGAAGCACCATATGTAGTAGGGGATGAAAGATATGCATTCCTTTATTGGAGTACAAGTTCATCAGGAAAGAATCCTCAAGCAAAGAAAGTAATTATGTCTTCAAAGGGAATTCCAGATGCGAATACCTACAAGATGTATTTGTTCTTCCAGAAATACAGATTTAATGGAACTGATTGGGTAAAGAAAGGTTCTCCTGAATCTATATCTACAGAGTTCTCATCGGCAGGCTATACAGACGAAGAACTGAAGGAATATCTTGAAGAAGCGAAAGAAAATGGAACGGAAATTCCGGGTTATGAGAATGGCTCCGGCTCCGGTGATGATGCGGATGCAGAACTGACAGCAACTGCTGCAGCATCTGAGAAAGATGCAGGTTCCAAATCCAAATCTGCGGTATCTACAGCCGATGAATCACCGATCGGAACAATGTCTGCACTGGCAGCACTCTCCTTACTGGCAGGCGGATATATCGTTGTTCGCAAACGTAAAAAAGAAGAACAGTAATTTAACTCTGATTAAATACAAAAAGATTTGAGAGACAGGTCATTTTGGCCTGTCTCTTTTCATATAATAGTACAGGAACCCGTAAAATGATTTTTATTTATACATGCAGAGGGAAAGATGATGATCAATACGGACAAGACATTCTGTACATATGAGAATATTTATTATGAAATGTGGGAAATAGCAGGGCGGTATACAGAAATCGCGCAGTTTCAGGTAATTGGCAAAAGCCATGATGACAGGATGATTCCAATGGTGCAGATTGGAAAAGGTGCAGAGACTATTTTCTGTATTGCAGGTTTAAGTGGACGGGATCAATGTATGCCGGTATATCTTATGCATATGCTGAAAGAATATGTCAAAGCATGGGAATGCCGATGGAAATTGGAGAATCTGTACGATCTTCGGGCATTACTGGAAGACTGGAAAATCTGTTTTATTCCACTTTTGAATCCGGATGGATATGAAATTTATGAGAAAGATTTCTATGCAATCCGGAATCCGATTTATCGACAGATGCTGAGAATGCAGGAGATTCCATGCAAAGAATTTATCTGTAACAGCAGAGGGGTAAATCTGCGAAAAAATTTCCCGACACAGTACTACAGAAGAAAACAAATTCACAGTCAGCCGGCGAGTGAAAATGAAACAAAAGCACTTGTAAAAGTTTTCCAGGAAAATGCAGGAAGAGGACTTTTGTCCTTTGGCTACTCTGAGAGACAAATTGTTTATTTCAGACAATCGCAGTCATTTGCTGCAAATCAAAAAAGCTATCGCCTTGCAAGACATTTGCAAAAACAGGCAGGACTGAATGCAGATAAAGCAAAATATCATCTGGACGATGTAGAACCAACAGGAAAACGGGGGTATGGTTCTCCGGAACAGTTTTATGCAGAAATATGCAGGCAGCCAGCGTTCAGAATTGAGATACCACGCAGAAGCAGAGGAAATGAGATGGTTCCTGATCCGGCAGAATATGAGGAAATACATACATTACCGCTGGAATATCTTTTTTCACTCTGATTTTTCAAGAATGTATCCCGGACGGCATTATAACGCTTGCGTTGGACAAAAAATTCCTGTATATTAAAGAATAGTGCTTAAAAAAGAAATTGGTAGTGATTAATATGTTTATAAAACAAAGGAGTTATACAAAATGACAAACGAATCCTTTAAAGGACAGAATACGAGTGCAGAAGAAACGCTGCGTCAGCGTTCATTTATAGAACTTGCACAGGCACTGACGGCGCAGAAATCCAATACTCTTGGACGTCCATTGACATACTGCCTGACAACATTTGGATGTCAGATGAATGAAAAACAGTCAGAGGCAGTGGCCGGTATTATGGATGAGATTGGGTATCACAGACAGGACAATGAAGAAGCAGATGTTGTGATCTATAATACCTGCACTGTTCGTGAAAACGCGAACCTGAAGGTATACGGAAGACTGGGACACCTGCACAGTCTGAAGGATCACAATCCGGATATGAAGATCATTCTTTTTGGATGTATGATGCAGGAACAGCATGTAGTAGATAAGATTAAGAAATCCTATCCATTTGTCAATCTGGTATTTGGAACACATAATATTTTTAAATATGCGGAACTTTTTTATGAGATGCTCCAGTCTGAGCAGCAGATCGTAGATATCTGGGAAGGAACCGATCAGATCGTGGAAGATCTTCCGACAGAAAGAAATTATACATTTAAATCAGGCGTCAATATTATGTTTGGATGCAACAATTTCTGCAGTTACTGTATTGTCCCATATGTGCGTGGACGTGAGCGAAGCCGTGAGCCGGAGGCAATCGTAAAAGAAGTAAAACGTCTGGTTGCAGATGGAGTATCTGAGGTTATGCTTCTGGGACAGAATGTAAACTCTTATGGAAAGACACTGGAACATCCGGTAACATTTGCTCAGCTGCTGGAAATGCTGGAAGATGTGGAAGGTCTGAAGCGTATTCGCTTTATGACTTCACACCCGAAAGATCTTTCGGATGAACTGATCGAAACAATGGCAAAGAGTAAAAAAATCTGTCATCATCTGCATTTGCCATTGCAGTCAGGAAGCAGCCGTATCCTTAAAGCTATGAATAGACGATATGATAAAGAAAAATATCTGAATCTGGTCGATAAGATCCGTACAGCGATTCCGGATATTTCTCTGACAACAGATATCATTGTCGGGTTCCCGGGAGAGACAGAAGAGGATTTTGAAGAAACTCTGGATGTTGTATCTAAATGTGGCTATGACACGGCATTTACATTTTTATATTCCAGAAGAAGCGGAACACCTGCTGCCGAAATGGAACAGATACCGCAGGATGTTGCAAAGGAACGTTTTAACCGCCTGCTTGCGCTGGTACAGCAGGAGGGACGTATTCGTTCTTCCAGATTTGAAGGTTCTGTGCAGGAAGTTCTGGTAGAAGAAGAGAGCAGGGAAAAAGGAATATTTACAGGAAGAACAGAATATAATCTTCTTGTACATTTCCCGGGAACAGCAGATCTTCTTGGAAAATATGTAAAGGTAAGCCTAGATGAATGCCATGGATTTTATTACATGGGATCTCTGGTGGAAGAATAATCGATATGATATGGTTAACGGAGAAACCATAAAAATGGATAAATTTGACAGGTTGTAATGTTTTGTGGTACTGTTACGAAGAAGCGGCACAACAAACAGTAGTTGTAATTGTTTACAGGAGGAAAATATTATGAGAAAAAAGAGTGTAAAAACAACAGCTAAATCAACAGAAGCAATCACAGAGACAGCAGCAAAAGTAAAAGAAACTGTAAAAGCAGCAGCAAAAAAGGTAGAGGAGTCTGCACCGGCTGAAAAAACAGCAGAAGTTGTGAAAGAAGTGGTTAACAAAGCTCCGGAAGCAGTTCAGAAGGCAGAGAAAACTGTAAAAACTGCAACCAAGACTGCAACAAAAGCAGTACGTAAAGCTGCTGGTGCAAGAGTAAAAGAAGTATCTCTTGAAATTTTCGAAACGAATGTATCTCTGAAAGATGTAGAGAAAGCAGTTAAGAAAGATGTTGCAGAAAAAGGACTGACAGGTGATATCTGTATTTATATCAATGCAGAAAGAAGAGCTGCATATTATACAGTAAATCAGGAAGGTTCTGACGAATATAAAGTAGATCTTGGTAACTTATAATCCATGAAATTATACCTTGCACCGCTGGAAGGAATCACCAGTTATATTTATCGAAAAGCACTGTATCAGTGTTTTGATGGATTTGATAAATATTTTATTCCATTTATCAGAGCAAAACAGAACCTGAATTTCAGCGGGAGAGAAAAGAAAGACATTTCTCCGGAAAATAATTCCGGGATGTATGCAGTCCCTCAGATATTGACCCGAAATGCAGATGATTTTCTACGTACAGCGAATCAACTGAAAGAGTATGGATATCAGGAAGTGAATCTGAATCTTGGGTGTCCATCCAAAACAGTAGTGACAAAGGGCTGCGGAGCAGGATTTTTGGCCAGACCGGATGAACTGGAACAGTTTCTGGATAGGATTTATAGCAAAACAGATATGAAGATCTCGGTGAAGACTCGTTTGGGGATGGAGAATGCAGAGGAATTTCCACGGCTGATGGAAATTTACAATCGTTTTCCCATGGAAGAATTGATCATTCATCCGAGAGTACAGAAGGATTTTTACAAAAATACTCCGAATCTGGAGGCATTTGGTGAAGCACTTGCCATCAGTAAGAACTCTGTATGTTATAATGGAGATATTTTTTCGGCAGATGATTTTAAAAGAATCCATGCTCAATTTCCGAATGTAGAATGCTTTATGATGGGAAGAGGTATTCTCGCAGATCCTTCACTTGCCCGTGAAATCAGGGGCGGAAAGGCAGCAGATCAGTCGGATATCCGTAGATTTCACGATCTTCTGTATCATACATACCGTGAGGAAGTGTCCGGGGATAGAAATGTTCTTTTCAAAATGAAAGAAATCTGGTTTTATCTGGCACCAATGTTTGCGGACAGTAAGAAATATGCCAAAAAGATTAAAAAAAGCGAGAGATGTGTGGTATATGAGAGTGCAGTAAATGAACTGTTTGCAAATTGCAGATTTACAGGAACACAGAGTAAGTAAATGGAATCACTTTGATTATAAAAAACAGAAATTCTATAAAAAAGAAAGGCTTTGAGTATTTTGTTCATGTACTCATTGCCTTTCTTTTTACTTTTTAATAATTGCTGTCTCCGGTGGCAATATCAAAAGGGGCACTGTCTGTGGTGTCAGAAGTATCGCTGCCGCTGGTATCGGTAGAAGAATCCCCACTATCCTGCGAGGAATCATCATAACTGTTATCAGTTGAGGTGTCTTCAGATCCGTCATCAGATGGATAATCGATCTGATCTGAAGAATCATAACCGCCCTGATCGGAAGAGCCTTCATCTGCAACGTCACCGTCGCCGGTGTCGCCGGAATAATCAGTTCCAGGATCATAAGTAGCCTGATCGGAGGAATCCGAGCTGTCAGAAGAATCGGAGCTGTCGGAAGAATCGGAACTATCGTCATAGTTGCTGTCTTCTGTATAGATGTTAAATCCGGCATCTTCATCCTGGCTGGAACGAAGAGCCTCTGCTTCTGCAGCTGTCTCTGGCGCCTCTTTAACGGTAGCCTTTGCCCTGGCAGCAACAGCAGCATCTTTTGGGACAACTGCATAGACTGCAAACATGGCACAGGAAAAGACAAGTGCCATGAGTGCGATATGAATTTCGTCTCTGTATTTCATAGAAATTACCTCTTTTATGTGTTGTGATCATTTTTTATAAGTATAGCATGAGTTTCGACTTTTTTGTAAAGAAAATTCTACCAGAGGAGGAATTTTCTCAAAATCTCGGAATACGTCGTCTTGCATCAAAACTTTAAACATGCTATTATAGTTAATTGACTATGACTGATAATAGAGTGAACAGTAGAGGAGAATTATAAAACGATGGCAATGTCACCGATGATGCATTAGTGAAATTTCGGTATTGTTGAAAAACCGCATAAATACAGGCTTTATAAGAATTTTGAACTTATGAGCATTTAACGATAAGTGGTACTCAGTGGTAAGAAATATGCCTGAGTAGAAACAAGACTGTGGTCAAAATTATCGTCGGAAAACAACCTAAACATTTTTTTTTAAATTTGCATGGCACTGGGAAACGAATTTGCAATTATCTATTTTTTAAGTAACAGGAAGTTAAATTTAATACAACCATTAAAAAAATCTTTTATGCTTCAGACGGAAATAATGTCTGCTTCATAAAAGATTTTTTGTAATAATATTGTAATATTTATCTTCCGCGAAAGGAGAGCGCAGGATGATTATATATGCAAGCATGAGAACCGATATACCTGCATTTTATTCCGAATGGTTTACAAATAGAATCCGTGAAGGGTATGTTCGAGTGAGAAACCCCTATGATCCTTTACAGGTCACAGAATATAGCCTTGATCCTGAAGTCGTTGATTTGATTGTATTCTGTTCAAAAAATCCAGTCCCTATGTTGAAGTATATGGATTTGCTGAAATCTTACAGGACATACTGGTATATCACAATCACTCCATATGAAGCAGACATCGAACCAGGATTATTTAAAACAATTGTAAGTAAAAGAAAAATCATTGAAGCATTTCTGCAGATATCAGAAATTGTAGGAGAAGAGCATATTGGCTGGAGATACGATCCGATTTTTATCGATGACAAATATACTGTCAAGTATCATTTGGAACAGTTTGAGGGCATATCTGCGGCTTTACAAGGGTATACAAAAAATTGCGTGATAAGTTTTCTTGATTTATACCAGAAAGTAAAAAGAAATTTTCCAGAGGTGAAAATGGTATCCAAAGAGCAGAGAAAATATCTTGGGCAACGTATGACACGTATTGCCACAGAGCACAAAATGATTTTGCGGCCTTGTGGGGAGGGAACGGAACTTGCTGCATTTGGAGCAGACTGTAATGGCTGTATGACACAGCAGATTTATGAAAATGCCATTCATATGTCACTTGACATGCCGAAAAAACAATCCCTTAGAAAAGAGTGTGCATGTTATTTGGGAAATGATATTGGTGCTTATAATAGTTGTCCGCATATGTGCAAGTATTGTTATGCAAATTATGATGAAAAAAGTGTGCGCCTTAATCGTATAAATCATAATCCGAAATCAGCATTTTTGATAGGTGATGATATGCCAAATGACAAGGTTCATAAAGCAGTGCAGAAAAGTTGGATAAATGGACAGATTAGTCTGAATGAGTTTCTTATATGAAAAATAAATTAGGGCTGGCTTATTGAAAGAGAATGTGATAAGATTAAAAAAGAACATACATTCGAGAAAATGGGGCGGTGTAGTGAATTGAGAAAAACTGAAAAACTAAAGAAAATTCAATTATTGCTGAATCGGAAAAATCTGTATGAGGACCAGTTTGAGGAATTATTAGCTGTAACAGGAGATTGGAAAAGCAATTATACGGATTATCTGATTACAGAACCGATTAATTTTGTGGAGGAATTGAAACGTGTTCCGGAAGCTGATTATGAGCTCTGTACGGCATTGCTTACAATGCTTGTAAAGGAAGAAATTCCTGAAAATGCTTCTGATAAAACGTTTGTGGATCATAAAGGTCTTCTGATTTTAGAAAGAATGAATGAAATACTAAGTGTAGGAGCGAGAGAAGATGAAAGCGGGAGATACGGCCTATCTTGTGGAATCAAATAGATTTGTTCATGAGGTAGAAATTCTCAGATGTAATGGAGAATTGTATATTGTGTGTTTTAAAGATAACGGCGTCGGATTGTACTTTAAAGCATATCACTTACTTCTTACGTCTTGGAAAACTGTCAAAAGTATTAGTCAGGCTCCAGAGCATAAAGTTTAGAAAAATTCATATGATTATTGGCATTGAGACTATTGGGAAAAGAATCAAATTGTTTAAAACTGCTGCTATCTATAGGTGAAAATCATAGATAACAGCAGTTTTTTGTGTGATTCCAAAAAAATCTTAAAAAAGTTGCAAAAAAATTTTATTTTTTACAGAAAATGGTACTTTTTTTTATTCTTTCTATACAGAGGGGAAAATAATTGATGAGGAGGATACTTATTATCTGGAAAATAGTTTTAGTGATTTTGGTAGTATTGGCATGTGTTATTACGGGGTTATATTGCTGTCTGGTCAAAGCGAGTGAGGCAGATGCTGAACTGGAGAGGTTCTATAATGAAAAATATGGAAAGAAAGGTGGAAAGAAATGCCAAAAGGAAGATCAGGCATTATAACAGAGGAATTTAAGGGAAAAGAAAATACGGCATATCATGATGTGGAGAAGTTGTTTAAAATTTATCGTTCGGTAAATTGGAAAATGCAGATTAAAATTAATCAGGTCAAAAGACATTTTCAATTAGAGTATGGAACCGATGTAGATAAATTTTTGGACAGTTTATATCAGGCGGGCATGGATGTAGATACGGATCTTGCAAGTGAAAAGGAACGGGTGGAGTCGATTAATCATTCCAATAAATTTTTAAAACTGATGGATGAATCCGTTGATTTGATGAGAAAATATCATCCGCAGGGCGAGAGATATTATTGGGTGCTCTATTACAGTTATATGTCGGCTTACAAAGCAGAAAATGTAGAAGAAATCCTTGATAAACTGGAACCACATTGTCCTCAACTTACACGGGTTCACAGAACTACTTATTTCCGGTGGAGAGATCAGGCATTCGAGGCAGTTGGAAGTATACTTTGGGGCTGTGAAGGTGAATGTGAAAAAATGATGAAGCAGTTTAGCGAAGAATTTCAGGAAGTATGAGGTACAAAAAATTTTTCTACGATTCTGTTGACACAGAAATTCCGAAAAAATTATATTGAAGCTGAAAAGACGTACAAAAAGACGTATAAAAATTCGGAATTTTGAAAGGAGAACAGATATGGTTATATCAGTTGACACCGGTAATAAGATGATTAAAACAGAACATTATGAATTTAATTCAGGAATAGATGTATTGGATACGATTCCTGGAGAAAACGATGAAGTGATTGAATTTGGTGGAAAATATTACAGGACAACCAACCGAAGGATATCTTACATGGAAGACAAGACAGAAGACGATCGCTATTACATTCTTACATTGATTGCCATTGCAAAAGAATTGGATACGATGAAAAAAGAGGCAGTTTTAGCACCTAATGAGTTGATCGAGATAGAACTTCTGGTAGGATTACCACCGGCACATTACGGAAAGTACCGAAAAAAGTTTCAGCAGTATTTCCAAAGAGACGGCAAAGTGGTGGGATTTAAGTACGGCGGTACTTCTTATCAGATTTTGATTCATGAGGTGAAAGTGTATGTGCAGGCCTATGCAGCATATTGTGTGCTGGCTGCAAGACGGCATTTGACTGAACTTCCGAAAGTTCTTGTTATTGATATTGGCGGTTTTACGGTGGATTATATGATTCTCCGATACGGAAATTTGGAGAAGGAACACGTTGATTCTCTGGAAAGTGGTGTGATATGTCTGTATGGCAGAATTCAGGCTGCCATACGCCAAAAATACAGCATTGCACTTGATGAAGAAGATATTGATAACATCATTCTTGGAAAAAACACAGGATATATGCAGGAACTTAAAGAACGAGTCCGGGAGGTAACGATTGGATATGTGACGGAATTGCTCGGAACGTTCAGGGAACTCGGCATTGACTTTCGAACAACACAGACTGTATTTATGGGTGGGGGAGCCATTCTGGTGTCTGAAATTATCAAGGTAGTCTGGGAACGCTTTAAAGGGGAGTATTTTATCATTAATGATTCTAAGGCAAATGCTAAAGGATACAAATTGCAGTTTCAGATAGAAGCTAGAGAACGGGAGGATTAAAAATGGGAAAGAAAGACGAATATCGTTTTAATCTTCGGTTTGATGAAACAGATGAAATGCACAGGCTGGTTGTAAAGTATTTAAATTCCTGTGGTCATAATAAAGCAAAATATATTGTACGGGCATTTCTGGCATATTGGAAAATGTCTGACAAGAGTTTGCTTTCGTATGTGTTTCCAGAAATAGATGCTGAACATCTGCCGCCAGAAGCAAAGCAGGAAAATGATAAAAAACCAGCGTTTGCAGCAAAAATAAGTAGTGCTGGAAATGATAGCAGGCCAAATGTACAGAAAGATTATCCAGAACAGCAGCTGTTGGAAAAGAGTTTGCAGGAAGATCATTTTGTAAATCTGGAAGGGGATTGTGAGGCAGACGAGGCGGAAGTTCTTCTGATGAAAAAAAATTACAAGATGTTTGAAGATTTGGAGTAGGAGGTATATGGGTGCGTAGTAAACAAGTACAAATTTTAAGCGGGATATGTGGGGTGCAGTTGATTGGTTATGTATGTCGGGCTGCAGGATTCAAAGCAGACATTTGGATAGGGGTTGCAGGGAGTGTTTTCCTTATGTCAGATATTGTATATCTGGCAATTCAGGGGAAGAACAGAAAAAAATGCCCTGAGTGTAATTCTGAGATATCAAAAAAAGTCAGGATATGTCCGGAATGTGGTCATCTTTTTCAGAAGGGACTGTCAGAAGAACAGCTGACAGGATACATTGAACAGGAGCAGGAAAAAGAAATGACTTCGGAACAAATTGATCGCGCATTTGAAAAAACAGATAATATTGCCGCAGATGAGAAAGATTCTTTTGATGGTGATATAAATGATTTTTTACAGGAATAAAAACAGAGAAAATAAGAGAATAGCTTGTAAATATATTCAGATGCATAAAAATACATATGTGATTGTGAAAATACAGTGAAAAGTAAGAAATAGATTGCGAAAAATAGTATAATTCATAAAGCTGACTTTAAATGATGGATTAGAACCGACTTCCCGGGGTGAAATAATTTACCATACTAATTAAACCGGGCTCAAAGATTGGAAGGGCATCGGTATTAAAATTAGAAAGGGTATAAATTACTTGATTTGCGTGGGCTGCTGGAGTAATTTTCCGGCAGTCCTGTTTTATGTCTGTATTGCAAGACCACCTCCTTCAGAGATTACTGTATACACTAGATCATTTTGGAGGAATGCGGATATGACAAAAACAGAGAAAGAACTGAAAAAGGAATTTAGTGCTTATGTGAAGACTGCAATTAAGAATACACAAAAGCAGTACTTAATAAAAAAAGGCAAGATTCTGGATAATGAAATAGCCATGGATGATGAAGGAATAGATGAAATCTTACAAAAGCAGACAGAAGACCTGTTTGATAAGATGGATTTAAATGTAGATATGGTTCTGAGTGATGAAATCAATGTAAATTCTTTTCTGGATCAAATCAATGATCCTGTTCTTTATGTTTCTCTGTGTTCGTTGAAGGAACTGCAGCAGAAAGTATTAATGCTCCGTATAGTATATGTAAAATCATTCGATGATATTGGAGGTATTTTGAATATGACAGCAAAACAGGCTGAAAACAGCTATTACAATGCAATCAGAAAAATACGAAAACAGATGGGAGATAACTTTGGATGATTTTGTAGGGGTTTTATGTAGAGCGAGAATGAGCGAAAGGGAAGCTATACAGCTGATTGTAGAAATGTATCGTCCCCTGATGCTTAAATATGCTAATTTGAATACTGGTTTTGATGATGATTTGTACCAGGAATTTGTATGTTGTGTGATTAGTTGTATTTTTAAATTTCCGTTTGAAAAATGGAATGCAGAAAATGATCTGGATTAAGTAATGAGTATTGACACAGTGATAGGATGTGGTTATGATATAAATGTATAACATTTATTTCTGCTGGTTGCGGAAATATATAACTTTTGTTCCGGCTTTTTGCTGGAAGGATAATTTAAACTGAAGTATATTCGGTTATCGAAAAAGCAGAAAGACATTGATTATTTTTATGAATAGTCAGTGTCTTTTTTTGCGTTTTGGAGGAAAGGAGGAATATTTCTGACAAGGTAAATCTCAAAGAAAGGAGGAGCACGAATGAAGACGAAGCCGATGATCATGGCACATGGGAACCTAATTCTTCCATTAACGGTAGGACAAAAAGCAAGATATTGTCAGAATGGTATCTGGAAAACCACAGGAAGAGTACGGCAAATTATTGAACAGACAGAAGACTATGTAAAATTCGAAACAGATTCAGTACGGTATTGTATTGATCACTATGGAAGAGAAGCCAATGTTCTAGCATTGGTGGCATGACAAAGGAGCATATAATCCTGGATCAAAAAAGTATTGGCGTCAGTCAGTACTTTTTTGGTCTCTCTGAAAGAAAAAATGGTATCAGATATGAGGATGAACTGGAGAAATGTGGAATTCCAACCAAAACATGGAAACAAGCAGGCCAGATGGAATTGCAGGATTAGCGGAAAATAAAGTAGAAGAGAAGAAATGCTCCTGATTGCAGATTAAATAAGTGCACTACAGAATTAGGTATGCAAATACGAATAAAAGAAGTATAATATAATCAATAGTTTTTGGAACTGTGATCCAGAAACTATTGATTTTTGTGTTTAATGGGAATCAAGATCATCAAAAAATTCATCATAAGAACAGTTATAGATCTTTTTTAATTCCATAAGGACGCTGATTCGGATATTTAATTCACCGTTTTCATATTTGGCATAAGTAGAGCGACCAATGTCGCAATTTCTGCACTGTAATTCTGCACAGAGCTTTTCTTGGGATAATCCAAATTTTTCGCGAAGACGGCGAAGATTTTTACCAATATATACGTCACATTTTAATTTTTGCTCCATAAAAGTCATCCTCCATTGACCAGTATAGGTGTCAAATGCTGATGTTATTGTATGAAAAAACGCGATATAATATTGTCCGCTATACTGATCAAGAATGAGAAAAAATGATATAGTAATTGAGTTGGTATTAGGGTGTGAAAGAGGAGGAAGAATGAAACGTAAAGCGTTGTATCTTGATGATTCGGAAAAAGAGTTAGATGCACTACTTGAGAATGAAGATTTTTGGAAACCAGGTAAATCAGAGTGGGACAGTGAGATCCTGGATATTACGAATAAACAAAGGGAACTGGAAGAATCGCAATATGTAAAATCGAGGAGTAATGAAGCTTATTGTTACCTGCTTTCGGAATTGTATCCTATGGCTGAGAAGGTAGCATATGCACAGGGCTGGGATATGATTTTGAACATTGATGAAGAAGAGCATACTGCAACATTGGGATGTTGTGGACGGTTTCTTATAAAAACTGAAGGGGACGATGGAACACTTGAAAATTTTCTTTCACAGGCGATGGAATTTTCAGAACAATGTTTTTTTTCTGCACACAATGATCTTATAAAAATTAATTTTATTTTTAATCTGTATGAAAAAGAAAAAATAGCGGATCATTCAAAAGAAATCGAAGCATTGAAGAAACAGCTTGAAGATAATCAAGAAAAGGTGAGGGAATATTTGTTGGAAGAAATGGTTGATGAATACAGGAAATAATGGATGCGACAGTATTGCATCTGTATTGCAACAGCACTGATATTGACATCTGATTTTAGAATTTATACAATGTTAGCGTAAAGTTCTGTGCATGCGTATCATGCATGGAGAGCCATAGAATTTTATATTAAAGACAGCTGTTTTTATAACGGCTGTCTTTTTTTGCCCGAAAACTTGATCCTTGAAGTGTGACTTCGGAGCCTATCAGGAAAGGGGGATTTTTATGGCAGGAAAATTAAAAAAAGAAAAACAGAAGGTTTATCTGTCACCGGGAAATCTGAAAAGAAAGATGATTCCCCGTATTTTCTTTATGTCGTATCTGGGAATTAATGTAATTGCACTGACAGGCATTCCGGTTTATGCGTCAGATATCTTTGCAACAGCAAAAAATGCAATGCAGACAGTATATACAGATGTGGCCGGTATTGCTACTGTAGCAGCGGTGGTATGTGCTGCGGTGTGCCTGTTTTTAATGAATTTTTCCAAATCGGGCAGAACCGTGGATGAGTCAAGATCCTGGCTGAAACGTATTGTTGTATGCTGGGCTGCACTTATGACCCTGGGTGCCATTGTAACATATTTGGAAAAAATTATTCCGAAAAGTATGTTTACGGGCTGATGTATGATTTCTTACCGGTGCTCTCCCGGTTTTTGAAAGGAGGGTATCTCTTATGGATATGAATAAAACATGAGCTGGCTTTTGGAGCTGTTGGTAGATGCCATTCGCGAAATGTGCAGTCAGTTTATCGTGGATATGATGGAACTGATCACAAATATGTTTACAGAACTTCTGTCCTGTAATCTTTCATTATTTGAAGAATTGTTTTCAGTAGTGGGGAGCCTATACAAAAATGTGATTGTTCCTACAGGAATTGCAATCCTCTTGATGATTCTTGTATGGCAGCTTTTTAAGTCCATGTTTGGTGGAAAAGCAGGGGTAAATGCAGAAGAACCAATAGAACTTATCTGTCGGTCGGCCATTTCTTTATTTCTTCTTGCCGGATCGAAACCATTGGTTGACTACATTTTGAGAATTGCGGGAACGCCATATCAATGGGTTGTAGGAACAAAGGTCAAGGTCGCTAGCTTTTCAGGCTATGTATCAACTCTGGAAGGTGTTACAGATACACTTGGAATCAGCAGCCTTAGCATTTCGGTTTTGATGCTGATCATGCAGTTTGTTGTAGCATGGAACTATTTTAAGATGTTAATGGTCATTGCTGAACGTTATGTATTGCTTGGTGTATTTTCCTACACAGCACCTCTTGCATTTGCAACCGGTGGTTCTAAAGCAACAAATAATATCCTGGCTTCATGGAGCAAGATGTTTGGAGGGCAAGTAGTGCTTGTTATATTAAATGCCTGGTGCATGAAGATGTTTTTATCTGGTTACGGAAATATGATGGCAAGCAGTTATGGGTTTACGAAATTCTTCGCAGCTACACTTTGTCTGGTAGGATTTTGTAAGATCACATTTAAACTTGATTCCTATATGGCATCGCTTGGAGTGAACCTTGGCCGTCCGGCTCCTGGAATGGGAGCAGCAGGAGCAATGCTTGCAGCGAGCAGGATCATCTCTCAGGCAGCAAGGACAGCTTCTGGCTCTGGTGGAACAGGAGATGTCGGTGGAACCAGAACAGATATGGGATCGTCGGATGGAATGACAACCAATTTTACTGGGCCAATCCCAATGACTCCTAATGGCGGAAATGCAATGGATATAAATGATATGACTTCAGATGGAGATTTTGATAAAGAAAGTCCGCCTGGTCCAGGAAATCAACAAAATGAAGTTTCTCCGGCAAATAAGACTGTTTTTGAGGAACTTGGCATGACAACGGGAAGCAGCGATACGGCAGAGATGGATTTCGGATCTGGAGATCATGTAAATGGCAATATAGATTCTATGTCTGCTACATCAGAAACTATGTCTGGAATTAATGCTATGAGTGTGAAAGATGATGCAGAAGCATTTGCGGGAGCTGTTTCAGAGAGTAATTCTGAAGGAGAGACTCTTTTGGACGTTTCCGGAGGTGAACAGGATCTTGCAATTCCGGCTGCGAGCAATGTATCCGCCAACGGATTCAGCGAAAGTGGAAGTGAGCACGGCATTCTTGGAGAGATGGGCGATTATCCGGTTGAAGAGGAAATGAGTGATTTTGATTCAGAAATGGATCTGGAAAGCGGAAGCATTGAAATGACTGGCCAGGAAAGTATGTCCTATGGAAAAACAGGAACAGCGTATAATTCTTCTGTATCTGGTGAGGTTTCGAATGCAGGAGAAGGGCTGGGATCAGAAATAATGTCTGCACTTCAGGGGAATGGGGTATCTTCTGTGAACCAGGAGAAAGGTATCCTGGATGAAGTTGGTACTTCGTCTGTGTTTGGGTTTGATGCTGCACCACGAGCAGGGATGAATTATAATGAAAATTCTATGCCGACAGGAATGGAATCCATGTCTGAAAATGGAATACAGTCAGATGGAATTATGGATACAGGAGAAGATCTGGATGAAGAAACAGATGAGGCCGATTTTTATGCGAAATCGGCAATGGGTATTTTGGTAGATACAGCAGGAAATCCGCTAAAGGCTGAAAACACGAAATTGAGTGATCCTGGTATGCAAAATGAAGATGATATTCAGCCTGTAGCTGATGAAACAGGTATGGCAGCTGATGGATTTATGAATGTTTCGGGATCCATTCCAACAGGAGATATTTCCTTAAAAAGAAGCAGACCAGATACCCGTAGAATACGTGAAGTTCCAAAATCGAGAGCAGAATTAAAAGAAAAAGGTTCGGACAGACTCAGATAGGGGGATGAAAATGGCAGAAGAAGATAAAAATTCGTCCCCTCTGGATGAAGGCACAGAAATTATTGCACATACTGCTCAAACTGCATATGCAACAACAGCGGCAGTAGCAGCTGGAGGAACAGCAGCAGGAATGGCAGCAGGAACAGCCCTTGCAGGTCCTCTTGGAACTGTGATCGGGGCATTGGTATCAAATAAAACTGTTTGGAAAATACTCGTTTCTATTTTCCTGTTTTGCTTTCTCTGGATGTTTATTATTGCAAATATGATAGGAATTATTTTTAGTTATCTTGGATTTGCAAATGCAGATTCGTATGCGAATGAAGCTCAATCTACGCAGCTTACGAATATACGTGACCGGGTTGAAGAAGTTCTGCAGCAGGAAGATTACAAAAAAGAAATCTTGAAAATAATAAACAAAAAGCACAAGGCTGTTTTAAAAGAAATTGACCAGGACAAAGCAGAAAAATATGCAGGCCATGAGCTGGTTGTGGTGGATGAATATGAAACGAAGCTGAAAAGGAATCTTGGATATTACCTTGCCGTACTGATGATGGAAAACGAAGATAACAGTACGGTTTTTTCTTTTTTAGGTTATGCAAATAGTTTGGGGATTGATATGTCCACAAACTTGTCCAGCCCATACGACTCATTTTTTTATGAAGCGGCACAGACGTACAATGTGCCGGCAGCGTTGTTGATCGCAATGGGTAAAGTAGAATCAGACTTTAATCCAAATGTTGTTTCTGGTGCAGGGGCATCTGGTATTATGCAGCTTATGCCATCTACAGCAGCATCTCTAGGGGTATCTAATGTTTTTGATCCCAGAGAGAATATTATGGGCGGAGCAAAGTATGTTTCCCAGCTGATTGAGCAGTTTAAAGGCTATTCAAATGGATTGGAACTGGCAATCGCAGGGTACAACGCAGGGCCCGGAGCAGTTATGAAATATGGATATCAGATTCCTCCATATGCGGAAACGCAGGCATATGTAAAAAAAGTATTAGGCTATGTTGAAATTCAGCAACATCAAACATCCACTTCTTCAAGTTCTGCAAAGGATGCTCAAAAATCGGATGCAGATACTGAAAAATTACAAACATCCTATGAACTTTTAAAAGAGTCGGTTGAAAAGCATCTGGATAGTTTTTTTGACTGGTCAGTTACAGATGAGCGAAAAGGCGAAGCAACGGAGACCATTTATTGTATGGAAGTGAATGGGAAAAGAGGTGAGATAGATCGAACAACCTATGAGCAGATTCTGGCACAGGGTGGAAATGCATGGCAGGAAAACCGGACAGTAGTATCCAAGAAAGTAGAATATACATTAGCGTTGCTTTTGAATGCACAGATTACAGGCGGAAGCGGGTATCAGTATAAATTTGTCACAAACAAGACAACCTTTGATATTGTGATCAAATTGTTGGAATATTTACAAAAAGGCGTAGATGCTGTTAAAAATGCACTTTCCACGATTTTTCATTGGACAGATTTTGTTACTGGTGGGAGCAGTGGAGATTCTTTTGTTGCAGGAAATATAGATGCTTCAGGGGATATCATTACATATGATACAGTCGGAAAAGGCGTAAAAAAAGTAGTTTATTTTAATCAGACAGAGGAACCGTGGAAAGGCATGTCTTATGGCTCCAGTACGATCGGTGCGTCCGGTTGTGGACCTACATCTATGGCAATTATAATTTCAACGTTAATTGGACAGACGGTAACACCTCAGATGACATGTGCTTATTCCATTGCAAATGGAGAATATGTTCCAGGCATGGGAACGTCTCATTCATTTCCGACGAATGCTGCCTATCACTGGGGACTTACTTGTGAAAGAGTCGGAAAGGACCGTATGAATTATGTCGTGCAGTCCCTTAAAGAAGGCAAGATGGTTGTAGAAATCTGTGAAGCCTATACGATTACAGGAAGTGGAAGCGGACATTTTATCGTATTGACTGGTGTGACCAGAGATGGTTATATCACGATAGCGGATTGTGCAAGCAGAGAACGAACCGGAAAAGTGTACAGTGTGGAAACTATCAAATCCTACGGACGTGATCTTAGCGAAGGAGCGTTCTGGATTGTTGGAAAAAAATGAGGGAAATACAGTGAAAAAGATTAGGAGCACAGAGCAAATACTGGTATTGGCAATACTGCTGTTCACATATTTCCTGGAAACCTTCCAAGTGGCATATGCACAAAAGGCAGAGAACTTGCCGCAGATTGTTTCCTGGCAGGATGGCAAAGGTTATCAGTCAGATGGGACATTTATTGCTGATGGCTGGGGGTATGATACAGTGAACCCGGCTGGGAAATATGTATTGTTTGATGAAAATGGCATGGTGCAGCTTCGAACTGAAACGATGGATCCTGTAAATGCGGAGGATGAGTATTCTGGGACAGAACTTGAGCCAGCAAATATTGCAGTGCGGGCAGAGATTTTTGAAGGATTCACTGGAATGGTTCATGTGACAATAGAAGAAAATGGAGGAGTTCAAAGAGAAATTGATTTGGATTCCTCTGTTTTTTTTGAATGGAACCTGTCCGTGAATAGCGGAAATTATCGCTTGAAATCTGTGGAAGCAACACAGAATGACCAGAAATATGTTGCAGAATTTGATAACAACTATAAAAATCTTCCGGAACAGGGTCTTATTATAATGAAAATTAAAGTGAAAAATGAGCTTGTGGAAGCTGTTCAGACGGAGAAAAAGCAGAACAAGACAGATCAACAAAATAACATTCAAAATCCAGAAAAATCGGATTCAGGAATTAAAAATACGGAGGTGGTGACAACTGTGAAAAAAACAGGACAGAAAACAGGAATCATTATTGGCGGTTTGAGTTTTCTGGGTGCGGCAATGTGGTTATTATATCGGAAATTTCATCGTAAAAAATAATTCGGGAGGTACAGAATGATGCAGAGAGAACGATCCGATGTTTATATCATTCCACCCAATTTTGCAAAAGAGGGAACCCTGTTTTCAGGGAGAATTGAAGGCAGGAATGCTTTTGAGGCAGCTGTCCTTTTTATAGTACTTTTTAGGATACTGTTTTTTATAGATGTTTCAATAAAGCTAAGAATCTATATTGGTATAATTGTAATCCTGCCTTTAACAATACTGGCGGTAGTCGGTGTTAACGGGGAAAGTTTGCTTTCTTTCATTATTCAGTTTATACGCTTTGTAACAAGAAGGCGGGTAGTGACTGTACCCGATGGACAGTATAGATTAAAGAGAAACCGTCGTATTAGGAGACAGCAAAAGAAACAACAGAAACAGGAGAGAAAAAAGAAGAAAAGGCAGCAGGAAGGCGGTGTAAAAGATCGGAAGCGAAGTCGCAGAATTGAAGCAAAAGCTGAAAGAAGCTCAGCTTGCCGAGAAACGAGAACGGCGGGAGCAGAAGCAACAGCAGAGAGAAGACAAGGCGATGTCCAGGAAGCAGGAGAAAGAAAATCGCCAGATGCAGAAGGAACAGCAGAAAAAAGACGCACAGAAACAGAAAGAGCAGGCCAGGGAGAATTTCAGGCAGATCCGTGAGCAAGAGGCAGAAGAACGTAATCTGAGGAATCAGCTTGTTCAGAATGTAGAAAAAGAAGAACGGCCAGTGCGACCGCCAAAGAAAGAACTTTCTCGAAAAGAAGAGAAAAGTGAGAAAGTCCAGGAAGTACCGGATCTTCTGCCAATGAGCTGGACAGCCTCTTATATACCATTAAAACAAGTAAAAAATGGTATTATCCAAACTTCCGACAATCGTTTTGTTAAAATTGTTGAAGTATTGCCAATCAATTTCTTATTACGGTCATCTTCAGAACAGAGAAGTATCATTCTCTCTTTTATGTCATACCTGAAAATCGCACCGCCCAATATCCAGCTTAAAGTGCTCTCCAGAAAGGCAGACATTCAGGAGTATATTGATAAGATTGATGAAGAGGCTGAAAAAGAAACAGATGAACGTTGTAAAATTCTGCAGGAAGATTATGCAGAACTGATTAAATCCCTGGGTATGAAGGAAGCGATTACACGTCGCTTCTTTTTGATTTTTGAATATCCTTCCCGTAGTGGGAGTAAGAATCCAGACGAAAGAGATGTACATCTTTATATGCGTTCTGCTGTGCAGACTGCAAAAAAATATCTTGCCATGTGCGGAAATATAGTTTTGGAGCATGAGAATGAGACGCGCTTCTGCGTGGAAATCTTATACCAGCTGTTAAATCGTCAAACATGTCTGACAGAATCTCTGAATGATCGGATAAAAGAAGTTCGGAAGTACTATACAGAAGAAAACGGTCCAGAAAGTATACGATATATTCCTGTAACAGAACTGGTCGCTCCGAGAACCATTGATTTCAGGAACTGGAACTATGTGGTTGTAGATGGATTGTATTATACATATCTGTATATTCAAAAATACCGTTCAAGAGTCCCGGCCGGATGGCTGTCTCTGTTGATCAATGCAGGTGAAGGAATAGATATAGACGTTTTTTTCTTCAAGCAGGATAAAAACCGCTGTGTGGAGCGAATTGGACGCAGAATACGCTTGAACCGTTCAAAAATCAAGGATACTTATGATTCAAACAGCGACTTTGACAGTCTGAGTGAATCCATTCAGGCTGGTTATTACCTGAAAAGGGGGCTGAGCGGCAGTGAAGAATTCTACTACATGAGCATTCTGGTTACGATAACTGGACATAGTGAACAGGAAGTAGAATGGCGTTCAAAGGAAATGACAAAGCTGTTAAGCTCTCAGGACATTGGCACAGGTAGCTGCATTTTCAGAGAAGAACAGGCTTTTTTATCTTCTCTGCCATTTTTACAGATAGACAAAAATATTTATGAGAAGTCCAAACGGAATGTACTTACATCCGGTGTAGCAGCATGTTATCCATTTGCTTCATATGAAATGTCTGATAAAGATGGCATCATGATCGGAGTAAATAAAGCAAACAGTTCGCTTGTCATCATAGATATTTTTAATTCGTTAAAATACAAAAATGCAAACATAGCAATATTTGGAACATCTGGCTCAGGAAAAACATTTTTGATGCAGCTTATGGCACTACGTATGAGACAAAAAAACATACAGGTATTTATTATTGCTCCGGATAAAGGACATGAATTTGCAAGAGCCTGTAACAACATTGGTGGAGAATTTATACAGATTTCTCCTTCATCGTCGAACTGCATCAACATAATGGAAATACGGCCTGCAGATATGGAAACTCGCGATTTATTGGATGGGTATACATCTGAAAGGTCAGAACTTGCAAGCAAAATTCAAAGCTTACATATTTTTTTCAGCCTTCTGATTCCAGATATGTCACATGAAGAAAAACAGCTTTTAGATGGTGCAATGGTTACTTGCTATCAGGAAAAGGGAATCACACATGATAATCTGAGTCTGACGGATCCGGAACATCCAGGAAAATACAAAAAGATGCCGATTCTTGGTGATCTGCATGAAGTGCTTATGCGTAAAGAAGAATGCAGACGTATGGCGAATATATTAAATCGTCTGGTGAGTGGATCGGCATCCAGCTTTAATCAGCAGACAAATGTGGATCTGGAAAATAAATATGTTGTGTTGGATATTTCAGAACTTTCCGGTGACCTGCTCCTTGGAATGTTTGTGGCACTGGATTTTGTCTGGACAAAAACAAAGGAAGACCGGACAGTAGAAAAAGCGGTTTTTGTAGATGAAGCATGGAAACTTCTGATGTCTAATGATTTGGCAGGAGAATATCTGATTGAAATATTCAAAACAATCAGAGCTTATGGTGGATCGGCTATTTGTGCCACACAGGATCTGGCAGACTGTTTTGCGGTAAGAGATGGAAAACTTGGACGCGGTATATTAAGCAACTCAAAAACAAAAATTGTTCTGAACATGGAAGTTTCAGAAGCAGAACGGATTCAGGAGGAGTTGGATCTTTCAGAAGCCGAAACCAATTCTATTATTCATTTTGAAAGAGGAAATGGTCTGATTTCCACAAATAATAATAATTTGATTGTTGAATTTAAAGCAAGTGCTCTGGAAAAAGATCTGATTACCACTGACCGCAAAGATCTTCAGGAATTGAAAGACAGAATCCGGAAATATGGTACAGATGCTTATGGCAGGAAATAGTGTGAATAAGAAACGGCATTAAAAACGTTACAAAGGACGTATAAGAGGAATGAAATTAATTATATGTCATAAAAAACGTTTTGTGATGACGTGTAACAGATGTCTTTTGAAAAAGACATGAAAAAACACATTATATGCCACATAAAAAACGTCATTTATGTGGCATATGTTTATCATGGAAAGGATAGACCAGATGGAAAACAAACAAAAACCCGTGGAACGTGAAACCAGACAGTTAATTCAGACATATAATGTGCTCTTAAAATCTCAGATTTATGCATATTTCGCAAAAACCCAAAGAGATCATTTTGTAGGACGTGCATTTAAGACGCTGGAAAAAGAAAAACAGATTTATATTCATCAGGATCTGGAAATGGCAGCAATAAATGAAGAGGCATTTAAAGCCAGAAATGTAGGAACTTTGCAGGCATTTTGGGTTCTTCTGGATATTATGGATCAAAAAGAGGTAGACCAGCACTTCCTTGCATCAAAAGAGGAATATCCTGTTCGCATTGTGTTATGCGGTGAAGGAGAAATCTATGACATTTTGTATGTGTCAGAGAATGAGGTACAGGTTACCAACAATTTGTTTACCCGGAAGATGACAGATGATTGCGGGCATATCGTTATTGTGGAAAAGCCCGGGTACATACATGAAATCAGGATACCGGACGTGCTTGGATTTTGTACAGTGAAAGAAGGTGGAGAAATCGAATATTACAGAAATGCGGATGGATGAAAATGATTCATTTTTTAAATTAAAAGAACAGTTAGAAGATGCTCAAAAACTAATGGGAAGGATGGAACAGTATATAGTGGAAGCAAGAGGGGTATTGCAGTCCTGTATCCGGCGGCAGTCAGAGTTCCAATATGCTTATTTGGGAGATATGATTCAGGAGACTGCGAAAACTTCAGAACGTTTGACAGATAAATTAAGACGCCTGACACTTGAAATAGTAGTAAATCCCAAAGAATATGAGAAATACAAAGAAGATCTGGTACTGATACACGGAATTGAACTGGAGTATAAGGATGAGATTCTTCGGGTATCTGCTCCCGTCCTGATCCCTCACCGGAAAGATTGTTATACGGATTATCTTTATAAACCATTGCATACCGCTTTTCGAAATTGGTGCATGCAGAGAGCGGAGGAGAAGCTGGAAATTCCGACATATACAAATTGTACGATTTGTTTTGTACATGTTTATGATGAAACACTTCCGCTTGCAAGAGTGAGAGATCATGACAATTATGAAGAAAAACATGTGCAGGATATTATTACAAATTTTTTCCTGCGGTCAGATAGTGGATTATACACGAATACCTGTCATGTGACACGTATGGGCGAGGAAGACCGTACACTGTTATATGTGATGGACAGCAGCAAATTTCCAGCGTGGATTTCTGATTTTGGCAAAGAAACAGGTATCGAAAAAAATCATGAGTAAATTGCATGGGGATTCTACATGGGAAAAGAATATCTGATAAGGCATAAAATAAGCAAAAATCTGAACAAAATTGCCAGGTTATGTACCCAGGTATTCAACAGATAGGGTATTTTTGCTTTTTCAACGAGGGGAAAATAATTGAAAAGACAACAGGATAAATTATTGATTATTATAGCGATGTCGGGTGAAATGCCGACTTATTTAGGACAATACGTGACTGGCTCGATTTCATATACTGCTGCCCTGATTACAAGATTAAAAAAAGAAAGATATATTTCTCTGAGATGCAAGGATGGATATAGAGGATACGTTTTATTAGAAAAAGGCAGAAATTATCTTCTTTCAGAATATGAAAAAGAACTCTCTTTTTTTATTTCCGGTTCCGGGCAGACGGGGCATGTGAAAAGTGAACCAGAAAAAAGAATGCGGCTGTATCGAATGAGCGAGGTATGGGTCTTCTTCTGGAAGGCGGGTATAGAGATCTTGCGGAACCATAAACCAGATATGGATAAAGGGTTCGTGAGAGATCGGGGAAAAGCGTTTTATTATGGCAGTCTGGAATTTAAAGGAATGTCGGAAGCAATCAGGGGTTCCAGATCATGTGGGGTGCTTTTATCCGGGGATACTGTGTTAGTTGTTTACAATACCATGGATCGAAATATGAAATGGGCGAAAAAAATGGAATGTTCCATGCGTACCTGGACAGAGCGAATGCTCTTAAAGGGCGGATATAACAGCAAAGCGGATGCGCTTATTGTAGGACAGAACATAAAAGTATTGTTAAAGCTTTTGGAAAGTGATGGAGGCATAAAAAAGGATCTGTTTCGACCAGATGATATTTATGATCAATATTATTATATTCCTATGTGCCGAGAGGGAATATTGCAGATTGTCCTGCTGACAGAGAAGCGGAAAAGAGAAAAGCTAAAGCAGTCTTTGTTTTCAAGATTTTCCATAAAGAGAGAAAAAGAATATGCTACCTATAATGTGTGCGATGAAAATGGGAACCCTATATATTTAGTTTATGATTTGGAAATGCGTCAATTATGCCGCATTAAACAGGAACTCTTATGGAGACCGTCAGTAAGTATTGTGTGCATGGATTATCAGGCGGAAACAATAAGAGAATATTTGGGAGAGAAGGTGATCATTTATGAGCTCAATGCAGAAAATGTAATGAAATACCTTATAAATGACCTAGGAGAATGATCTTGGTCGATGGAGGTGGCTGCAAGATGGCGAATCCTTTTCATTCAACAGGCAGTCCGATTGTGGACCGGATGTGTCGGCTGCAGTTTACCGGAAATGTAATCCCGGCAGCGTGGTATCGTACAATTACCAGAGATAATGGGAAACCCAATCTGACAGCAATCATTATTTTGTCAGATGTTGTGTATTGGTATCGGCCGGTGGAAATCCGAGATGAATTAACGGGACAATTATGTGGATTCAAAAAGAAATTCAAAGCAGATATTTTACAGAGAAATTACCAGCAGCTTGCAGATCAGTTTGGAATCTCCAAAAGAGAAGCTGTGAACGCGGTAGTTGAACTGGAAAAAATAGGAGTTGTGAGAAGAGTTTTTCGAACTGTCAGGAAAGGAGGAATGCGGAACTCAAACGTGCTGTTTCTGGAGCTGAATGTAGATGTCCTGATACAACTGACTTATCCGGAAAATCTGTCAGATGCAGGGTATCACTTCTTAAAGGGAGAGCTGTCACCACACAAAGAGAGAGGTGCCACATCAGGATGTGACAGGATATCACAGTCAAATGAGGCATATCTCTCTTTTGAAGGGGATACAAATACAGAGATTACGGAAGAGAATACAGACATAGAGTATCCACTCTGTTCCTATCAGGCTGTGGAGCGTGCGATTCGGATACAGATTTCTTATGATGCGTTAAAAAACGATCATCCATATGACAGAAGAGTTGAAGAAATCCTGGGACTTATTCTGGATGTAATGGTTTCTACAGCACCTAAACTTCGGATTAACCGTGAGGAAAAAGATATAGAGATTGTGAAAGCACAGTTTGCGAAGCTTACGAAGGATCATGTCGAATTCGTGCTTCAGAGTATGGATGATACCAGCACAAAGGCCAGAAATATCCGAGCGGTGCTCCTGACTGCATTATACAATTCTGTCAATACAATAAACAGCTACTACGGGAACCGCTATCATTTCCATCTGGCAGAAGAAACCAGAAGAGAAATGGAGGAAACGGATTGAGAACAGAAAACTGGAAAAAAATCGTGACCGGATGCGGAATGGTTTTGTTAGCAGCATATGTGGGAGGCTTTTTTGAAATCTTGTTTTCCAGATCAGAAGTATGCTTAAGTCCTCTGCAATGTCTGTATGCAGGGTGTGGTACTTCGTCAGGAAGAAAATGGTCAATGGCAGCCGTGGTACTGCTTTTGGCTTTAACGGTACTGGTAATCTGGCGAGGAAAAGACAATCCATTGCATGATGAACGGAATTTTGAGATTTCGGATCAGGGAACTTATGGAACGGCAGGATTTATGGGAACACAGGAACAAAAAGAGATACTGCAGGCAGACCGTGGAATGGAGCATATAAAGGGGATTATTTTCGGAAGGGAGTTGTCTAATGGAAATATATTAAGTCTTCCGGTGGATTCAAGACTGAACCGAAATATCGCGGTATGCGGTTCGCAAGGTTCCATGAAATCCAGGGCTTTCGCAAGAGTGATGGCATTACAGTGTGTGCGCAGGGGTGAGAGTATGTATATTACGGATCCAAAATCAGAACTTTATGAGGATCTTTGTGCGTATCTCAAAGAAGAGGGATATGTTGTAAAGCAGCTGAATCTGATTCAGCTTACCCATTCAGATGCATGGAACTGTCTCGCAGAGATTGAAGACGGGGAGCTGATTGATGTGTTCTGTGATGTAGTGATTCGTAACACAACGGATAAGTTTGATCATTTTTATGACAATGTGGAAATGGATCTCTTAAAAGCTCTGTGCTTATATGTTTTTGAAGAGTATCCACAAGAGCAGAAAACTTTTCCGGAAGCTTATAAATTATTGCTGAATAAAAGTGTGGAAATGCTGGATTCCATTTTTGAAAGGCTTCCAACGGATCATCCGGCAAAAGGTCCCTATCAGTTATTTTCCAAGGCAGAAAAAGTAAAAGGAAATGCTGTGCTTGGACTTGGAACCCGACTGCAGATTTTGCAGAATAAGATGGTGCAGCAGATTACGAGCCATACAGATATAGACCTGTCACTGCCGGGAAAGCAAAAGTGTGCGTATTTTTGTATTACTTCGGATCAGGATTCTACATACGATATGC